>Ga0247842_10002176_pt1 | contig 29888 bp, 21 predicted proteins | sample LaCruzMarch2015__3_FD_192411 | JGI IMG/M metagenome (GOLD analysis project Ga0247842, IMG submission 192411) | Freshwater microbial communities from meromictic Lake La Cruz, Castile-La Mancha, Spain - LaCruzMarch2015_19m | ecosystem: Environmental > Aquatic > Freshwater > Lake | place: Spain...
ACCCCATCGAACTGCGGAAAGTCTTTTGGTAGCGCCGACACCGACGATAGCGCCGGTTATTGTATGAGTTGTACTGACAGGAATTCCACCTATGGAAGCTCCGATGATGGCGCAGGCGGCGGCAGCTTCCGCGCTAAAACCACCAATCGGGCGAAGCTTGGTAATCTTAGTGCCCATAGTTTTAACAATTCGCCAGCCACCAAACATGGTTCCCATGGCGATGACTGAGTAGCACAAGATAATGATCCAATAAGGGATGTTGAAGTTGGGATCACTCAGTCCCTTGCCGTAAAGGACTATCGCAATTATGCCGATTGTTTTCTGAGCGTCATTCATGCCGTGACCAAGCGAATAAATGGCAGAGGATGCTAATTGTAGCTTACGATAAAGTTTATCCGAACGAGCCATATTGGAATTACGGTTTAGATTGAGAGAAAGGATCATTATGAAGTAGCCTAAAACTAAACCTATAGTTGGTGAAAGAACAATGAAGGCGGTAGTTTTAATTATACCTGACCAGACAAGGGTGCTGGTACCTGCCTTAGCAATACCCGCTCCGATAAGGCCTCCGATCAAGGCATGGGAAGAACTGCTGGGAAGCGCATAATACCATGTTGTAAGATTCCAAATGATCGCACCACTGAGGGCGGAAAGAATAACCAAATTATCTACATCTGCAATATGAATGATGCCTTTGCCGATAGTATGCGCGACCGCTGTGCCAATAAAAAATACGGCGGCAAAATTAAAAAAAGCCGCCCAGATGACAGCATGTTTCGGAGAAAGAACACGAGTGGAAACAATAGTGGAGATAGAATTAGAAGAATCATGAAAACCATTGATAAAATCAAAAACAAGCGCGACAATAACAAGAAAAATGATAAACGGCGTTAGTTCAAGCATGTTTCAGGACGATCCCTTCTACGATGTTGGATACATCTTCACAAGTATCAATGCCCTCTTCCAGAAGGTAAAAAATATCCTTCCATTTTATCAGCTCGATGGCGTCTTTCTCGTTTTCAAAGAGATTGGCCATAATGGTTCTTAAGACAACATCTCCGGCATTTTCCAGCGTGTTTATCTCCACACATCCATCAAGAATCATTTTGGAGTTTTTCATATTACGCATCGCATGGATTATTTCTTTTACCTTCGTGATAGCCTGATTTAAAATTTTAGCTTGTTTAATAATTTGATCGTCAATTTTTTTAACTTTATAAAGATGAATGCGGATGGCAGTTGCTTCAATGACATCCATGATACTGTCCATCTTATTGACTAAAGCATAAATATCTTCACGATCGATGGGGGTAAGAAATGTTGTGTGCATTTTTTCATAAGTTCTGTGGGTAATGATATCCGCTTCGTGTTCTATTTCTTTGAGTTTTGCCACTTTAGCTTCACAATAATCGTGAGTTTCTGTCATGGCGAGAAATAAATGGCCACCTTCCTCAATCTTATCGGCCAGCTCTTCAAAATAATCAAAAAAGTTTTCTTGTTTTGGAAATAAGCGCATGAGAAATACCTCCCTTTAATCTCCCCAGGGGTTTATAAAATCAGGCCGTTCTCTAGCGAATTATTAAAAAAAATGCAAGCTGTTTATAAAATCCCGCGCAGTAGGGTTAAAGAGTTTTGACGTACATAATTTTGCTGTCACCTTCGGCATAAAAATTTTTCAAGAAAGCTTCTTTTTGATAACCGCAGCTTTCGTAAAACCTATGCGTTGGCTTATATTGATCACGAGAAGATGTCTCAACATATATTCGTCTGCCACCGATACCCCGGATGACATCCTCAGTTTTTTGCATTAACTCTTTACCTAAACCCTGAGAGCGAAATTGTTCATCAACAGCAATCCAATAAAGATCATAACTGCCGCAAGTCGCAGGAATTAATCCGTAACAAGTATAACCAAGGACACGATCTTTATCTTCTGCAAACAAAAACTGGTATGAGCAGAGACTGCCTTGAGCAAGCTTTTCCTCGGCCAATTCTCTGGCTAAAGCAATTTCTTCGGTAGAAAAAAACCCGCTCGATTGCACAATCCTGAAGATTGTACCAGGGTCTGATGGCATGATCTGTTGACGGTATATTATTGTGTTCATAATTGAAAAATAAGGATAATAGATATTAGCAAAAAATTACAAAGCTCCAGAAAATTTTTATCTATATGCGTCATTGATGAGGTACTCCATAGCCTTGTGATATTCTATTCCCGCCAGTTCAAGGGCAACCGCAAAACCGGCTTCAAGGGCCAGACAAGGATTAGCATTTATTTCCAGCACCAGGGGATTACCATCTTTCTCCACGCGAAAATCGACTCGCGCATAGCCACGCAGACCGAAGAGCTGCCAACATTTTTTTGCGATATCCTGTAATTGTGCAACCAGAAAGGCATCTTCCTGCCCTAAATCCATTGTGCGCCGTGTATTATTATATTCAAAAGAATCTTCGACCCATTTAGCTCGATAGTCCAGTAGTTTAAGTTTGTCAGGGGCATAATCAATAAAAAGCATTTCCGCTGGTGGAAGAATTTTGAGTTCGCCTGCGGATCCGGTTATAAGGGCAATATTAAATTCGCGCCCTTCGATATAAGCTTCGGCAAAAAATTCCCCGCCAATTTTTTTACTTCGATCTTCCATGGCGGACAAAAGCTTTGACGCGTCTGCAAAGGCAACGATGGAGTCATCGTCAAGACCAACGGAGGCATGTTCCCAGCACGCCTTGACTATATAGGTGCCTGTAAGAGCGGAACCATAACGAGTGCCTGCTTTAGTAATCCAAGCAGGCGTTGGAATACCGGCATCATGCATTATTTTTTTTGCCAAGGGCTTATTGGATGTAAGAAAGATGGCATCAGTGCCACACCCTGTATAGGGAATTTGCAGATGATCCAGTAAGGCAGGGGCGAAATAGATGAGACTGCCCTTACTGTTAACGGTTTCCACAAGATTAAAAACGACATCAGGGCGAATTGAATTTAGATTGTTGATCGTTTGTCCAAGATCAAGAACAAAGGGCATTAAAACGGGATCATAGCCAAGTTGCCTGAGCGCCCCCGCAATGGTGTCGGCCTGCCTTAGACAATCCAGTTCGTCTTCACTGGCATCCGGCGCTACATCACTGTGTAAAATTAATATTTTGCCTATTTTAGCCATTTTCTCGTTTTACCCTTTTTAAACTGATTCAACTGATTAGAAATAATTTATATTAGCCCGCTTGAGCGCTGAATAAATAATTGAACTGATCAATTCATGGTACGTCATTCCCAGAAAATTGCACAAAATAGGCAAATCTGAACGAACAGGATTTAAGCCGGCAAGAGAATTAACTTCCATGAAATGAGGTATGCCTCGAGCGTCAGAGCGCAAATCTACACGACCGGCATCTTTTAAATCCAAACCGCGCCAGGCCATCAGTGATATTTCCATGGCGTGTCTGGCTTCATCATCGTCAACTAAAACATACTGAACAAGTTTATCGTAATGTTCCTTGTTTTCAAAGGAATAAGCATTTTTTTCCGCAGTAGGCTTCAATATTACTTCAAGAACTCCGAGTGCCCGGGCATCCATGCCGGTTCCTAATATACCAACCGTAAATTCACGACCGGGCAGATAAGTTTCGACAAGGACAGGCTGCTTATAGCATTGCAAAATCCTAGAACAAATCTCAACCAGTTCTTTGCGATTGTTTATTTTTGATAGGCTGTTTATGCCCATACCTGTTCCTTCCGCAACCGGCTTGGCAAAAAGTGGGAAAGGGAAACTAATCGTGGCAATATCTTCTTCTCTGTATACCAAGGCAAAATGAGGGGTGGGAATTCCAAGATCACGGACAATATGTTTGGTCATACCCTTATGCAGAGTGAGGGCATGACCAAGTGGTCCGGAAAAAGTGTAGGGGATTTTATACGCATCCAAAAGAGCTGGGACTTGAGCTTCACGGCCAAATCCATACATCCCTTCCGCAATATTAAACACGAGATCCCAGCGCTCTGCGGAAACAAGTCGCCTTGCTAAGGTTTTAACGTTGCCGATGCGGTCAGCTTGAAAGCCGCAATCAATAATAACCTGCTCAATAGCTTCTATCGTGTCAGGCAAATCGAACTCAGCCGTTTCCTCGTGACCAAATCCTTCTTTCAAATAATCATCGCGCAAGTCATAGGTCATTCCAACTTTCAACTTTTTTACGGCTTTGCTCAAATTCATACCATGTTGCTATCAAACATTAGCCCTACTTAGTTTCGCACGTAGGGTAATTCGACTAGCGCTTCGAACTTCACTTCGTTCGTTTTCAGCGAGTCTCATTAAAGGTTGATTTACCGGGCATAATACCAAGTAAGCTTTCAAAAATTCATAGTTTATTTAGTGAGACCCCAGTTTCAGAATCTGAAACTGGTTGGCCGAACTATCCCGCACAACACCCTGAATAACCTAAAGGTCACCATGGGGGTATCTGCGACGGGATTTTGAAAGCAACTTGATATTAACTATCGACTCCTTACTTTTAATTCTTACGCGCCTTAATGTATGTCTTTGGACTCCGCATGATTATCGGGATAACGGAATATATTGCCCTCATAATTCCTCAAGATCAAATCGCCTTTATCCCAGCCGACAGCGTATTCAGGAAGCAGAGGAATTTTCCCGCCGCCACCGGGAGCGTCAACAACATAAGTGGGCACGGCATAGCCTGTGGTGTGACCGCGCAGACCCTGGATAATTTCCAATCCTTTGTTAATTGGTGTCCGGAAATGAGAAGATCCGTGAATGGGATCGCACTGATAAAGATAATAAGGACGAACCCGTATTTGTATAAGCCCATGCACTAATCTCGCCATTGTAGCCACATCATCATTAATGCCGGACAAAAGTACTGTTTGACTGCCCAGAGGAATTCCGGCATCAGCCAGGCGAATGCAGGCGGTGCTCATCTCTGGTGTCAGTTCATCAGTATGCGTAATATGGATGCTCATCCACAAGGGGTGATATCTTTTCAGCATGGAGATAAGCGCCGGGGTTATTCTCTGGGGCAAAACGACCGGAACCTTGGTGCCGATGCGTATAAGTTCAACGTGCGGTATGTTTTTAAGCCGGGCAAGGATCCATTCAAGTTTTTCATCGGATAGCGTCAATGGATCGCCTCCGGAGAGCAGTACGTCTCTTATGTTGGAATTATTTTCAATGTAGTTTATCGCTGTTTCCCATTTTTCCATATCGACAAAATGCTGATCATCGCGGCCGATGATCCGTGAGCGTGTGCAGTAACGGCAGTATGTGGAGCAGATATCAGTGACTAAAAACAGCACGCGATCAGGATAGCGGTGAACAATGCCGGGCACCGGCGAATCGGCATCTTCACAAAGAGGATCTTCTGATTCTCCGGCAGTATGTAAGCACTCATCTACAACTGGAATAACACAGCGGCGCAGCGGCGCTGAAGGATCATAAGGATCGAGCAAGCTGGCATAGTATGGGGTTATAGCAACCGGCAGGGCTCCTGATTGATGCATCATCGCCTGACGTTCATTATCAGAAAGTTTGAGCATTTTGTCTAGTGTGCTGACGTCCCTGATGGCGTTGCGTAGCTGCCAATGCCAATCAAACCATTCAAAGCGGGAAATATCAGGGTAATGCCGCTTTCGAAAAATACGTGATCGTGGTGAATCTTTAAAAGGGAATAAAAACCTCTGTGGCTTTTGTTTAGCCAAGTATGGCTGGTGGGTTTCAAGGCCTAGTGAAAAAAAATCTGTTACATTGTTTTGAAGCTTAACAAGACCGGGCGGGGGACCAGGAGGTTCCTCTTCCTCATTAAACAGGGTCTCGTTTTCCATTTTTTCCTCCTTCTGGAAGTTATCCTTCCTTTAAAAATTTAATTTTAATTAAAAGCAAATCTGTAATTTGAATTTTACTCGACAAATAAAATATGTCAACATTTTTTTTGCATTTTGACGCAAAAATTGAAAATAATTTTTGCAGAGAACCATCGGTAAAAATAAATTGAGGGCTTTTTGTTTTTTGCGAATTGATTTTTTCAGGCTTATTTGCGCAACCGGAAGCTAAAAAATATTTACCGGACTATCTAGAACATAGAGACAGCAAGGGCTGGAGAGCAATTCTTTGAAACTGCCGAAATATTTTCAAAAGAATTCGCAATTCAATGTTTAGTCACGAGCCCTTGCGGCAAAAAAATGTATAGGCAAAGGAAAATTATTTTATACCAAGTTGCTATCAAACATTATAAGGTTGATTTACAGGGCATAATACCAATTAAGCTTTCAAAAATTCATAGTTTATTTTTTGAAAGCAACTTGGTATTAGTAATGATAAAAAAATACTTTGGAGGTAGATTAATGCCGGAATTGCCGGAAGTCGAGACACTTTGCCGCCAGCTTCAGAAAAAAATTTATGGCGAAAAAATACTGGCTACAGAAATATACGATGATAAGTTAGCCGCAATTAAAAATGTCAGGGGGCAAATAGTAGTTTCTGTTGAACGAGAAGGTAAAAGAATTGTCATTATCCTTGATAACGGATATGCCGTGTTTATTCATTTACGCATGACAGGGAGGCTTTTGTGGCAGAAGGATTCTGTAAAGCCAAAACATGGTCGATTACGAATGACTTTTGCGAATGGAAATGTTTTTTTGGTTGATCCACGCCGCTTTGCCACAGTCGATGTATTAAAGAAAAAGGATAGCGATGTCACCAAAGATATTTTTAAGGCTTTCGATCTGAAATATTTTCTGAGCACTCATGCCTGCCGCAAGACAAACGTCAAAACATTGATTATGGACAAAAACGCGGTAGAGGGTATCGGTAATATTTACGCAAGTGAAATCCTAAACCGCGCGGGCATAAGTCCAGAACGCTCAGCATCAAAATTATCCAGGGCTGAATGGAATAAAATATTTCGGCAAGCCAGAATTGTTCTGGAAAAATCCATCAAGAACAGAGGCACATCAATCTCCGATTGGCGCGATTTATATGGCCGCAAGGGAGAAAATCAGCATGAATTGAAAGCCTATGGCCAGGAAGGGAAGGGTTGCTCAATGTGCAGTGGTACTATACATAGAATAAAGCAGGGCGGCCGCAGTACATATTACTGCCCGCATTGCCAGAAGTAATCCGATTGCTTATTCAAACTCAAATAAAGTATATTTTTATTGATAATACAAAACCGGCGTGTTTAAAGAATGCTGCAATACCAAATAGCTATAGAACATTAAAAGGCCGATTTACCGAGCATAATACCAAGTAAGCTTTCAAAATTTATATTTTATTTTTTGAAAGCAACTTAGTATAAATATATTTTTAGGAGCATGAAATGAAAAAGTTGGAAATCATTGAAAAAGCGAAAGCTGAGGGTAGAATAGCATTAACAGAAGCCGAGGCAAAAAATCTGCTGAAGGAATGTGGTATTCCCGTAGTAAAAGAAATAAGTGTAAAAACAGAAGGTGATCTTGATAACGCAATAATATCAATTGGTTATCCTTTAGTTTTGAAAGGTCTTGGTTCTCGTCTTACACATAAAACGGAAAAAGGTCTGGTTAAGCTGAATTTGAAAAATAAGGAAGATGTTCATTCTGCCGCTATATATATAAAGGATGCCGCAGGAGATGATTTGGAAGGATTCTTAATCCAGCCGATGTTAGAAGGTAAAAGAGAATTTGTGGCGGGCCTTTTCTATGATGAGCAGTTTGGACCGGCAGTAATGTTCGGGTTAGGCGGAGTATTGACGGAGGCCATTGGAGACGTTGTTTTTCGTCTGGCACCTCTTACTGAAAAAGAAGCAAAATTGATGATTCAGGAATTACATGCAAAGAAACTTTTAGGCGATTTCCGTGGTGAAAAAGCGCCGGATATGGAGGCGCTCCTCAAAGTGTTGCTTGGCCTGTCCGATATTGCCATGACCATACCGGAAATTAAAGAAATTGATATTAATCCATTATTGGTGTCCGCAGACGGCAAAGTAACCGCGGTGGACGCTTTGATTGTTCTTGGAGAGCAGGCTAGGCAGATAGCAACACATCGGCCTGTGGATCCAAGGGCGATCAGAGATTTGTTTTATCCCAAAACCATTGCCTTCATAGGGGCTTCCGCAGAAATCAGCAAATGGGGTCATTTAATGTATTCAAATGTTATAGCCGGTAATTTCCTCGGAGATATTTATTTAGTCAATCCGAGGGGGGGGGAGATTGGCGGCAGAAAAGTTTATAAATCTGTAACAGAAATTCCTGGCCCGATTGACCTCGCCGTCATTACAGTTCCCGCAAGTCGTGTACTTCCCCTGATTGATGAATTAACGCAAAAGGCAATAAAAAATGTGTTGCTCATTTCTTCCGGTTTTGGTGAGACAGGCGCGGAAGGAAAGATTCTTGAAGACCAACTAGTAAGCAAGGCTCATGAGGCCGGAATTTTATTTCTTGGTCCCAACACTATGGGAATTTGTAATCCTCATATATCATTATATTGTACAGGCACTCATGTTCGGCCCAAGGCAGGCGATACAGTACTTGTCGCTCAATCCGGTAACCTGGGAACGCAACTACTGGCTTTTGCGGACAAAGAAGGCATTGGCATCCGTGCTTTCAGCGGGTCGGGCAACGAAGCGATGATTACGATTGAAGACTACATGGAATGTTTTGAAGTTGACGATTTGACAAAGACTGTCGTCATGTATATCGAAAGCATTAAAAATGGCCGGAGGTTTTTTGAAGCCGCAAGGCGCGTAGGCAGAATAAAACCGGTTATTGCTTTAAAAGGCGGGCGAACACAGGCCGGGGCTCACGCCGCGTCAAGCCATACCGGAGCCATGGCTTCCAACATCAAGGTTTTTGATGCCGCATGCAAACAGGCAGGGGTTATTCAGGTAGAGAGTCCCATGGATTTATTAGACCTCTCCGCAGCTTTTTCTTCCCTTCCCTTGCCCAAGGGAAAAAGAATTGCTCTGCTAACATTAGGCGGTGGGTGGGGCGTTGTCGCCTCTGATTTATGTATGGAAAATGGTCTTGTGGTTCAACCTTTGTCAGATCAAATCATCAACAAAATAAATAATTGGTTACCCCCTTTCTGGAGTCATGCCAATCCCGTGGATTTGGTGGCCGAGATGAATACGGAAATTCATTTAGCTATCGCGGAAGAGCTGCTGAAATGGGATGAATGCGATGCGATAATCCATATGGGAATTATTGGCAGAAGAATTATGATCAAGTCAGTGCTTGAATCGACCATTGCAGTTGATAAGAACTATACCCAAAAACTTGTGGATGACAATTTAAAATTACTAAAAACTTTTGAGGATGAACTTGTCAATAAAACAGTCGGGCTTATGGAGAAATACAAGAAACCTGTTGTGGGCGTTTACTTAATCGCTGATGAAACATCTCGAACGGTAAATGAAATTGACGGTTGTAAATATAAAGGAGTAATTTTCCCAACGCCGGAAAGAGCAGTTAAAGCTCTAGCCAAGATGTATAATTATTCACAATGGCTGACAGAATCGGCATAATAAATTATTGCGCTTCTGTCGCAAACGGAAGAGCGGTAGTATGTTTTTTGCCTGTCATTCAATCCAAAGACAATGTTTCACGTGAAACTTTTGCATTCCACATAATCAAATTTGCGATAATGGTTGACTCAATTATATGGAAAATAAAAAAGGCGGGCAATTACTGCCCGCCTTTTCCCAACCATATTTTTTACACAACTACTCTATTCTCAGAGCAACAAAGAAGCTTTCCTTGCCTCGTTTAACTAAAAGAGTTACGCCTTTTCCTTCCACCGCCCTGCTCATTTCCTTATTATAATCTTTTATTGATGAAATTTTTACTTTATTTACCTGAGCAATGATATCCTGCGGCTGTATTCCCACATCATCAGCAGGACTTCCGTTAGCCACATCAGTTACTACCACACCATCATTTTTCCCAATACCAAATTGCCGCGCAACTTCCGGATTTATCTCCCTAACAGCAAGTCCAAAATATCCTTTCCCTCCATTTGTTGACACTGCTTCAGGTTTATCCTTGCGCTCCACCACAACTACTTCAAATAATATCTCTTTGCCATCGCGTAATGCTTTAACCATCATTTTTTCACCAACATGTAATGAAGCAATCGTCAGAAGCAATTCGTGAGTGTCCTTTATCGTTTTGCCATTGATCTCTTTAATGATATCTCCTACTTTAATGCCTGCCCTATCTGCCGGATCTCCCTTAAAAACATCGGATACTAAAGCTCCACTCTTATCTCTATGGTTTAAATTCTTCGCTATATCTTCCGATATATCCTGTACAGAAATACCTAACCAACCACGAGTAACTTTCCCTTTTGTTTTGAGATCAGCCAAAATGCTTTTGGCCATATTAATTGGTATGGCAAACCCGATACCCTGACCATGCGCGACAATTGCCGTATTTATGCCAATGACTTTACCATCCATACTAAATAATGGACCGCCGCTGTTACCGGGATTAATAGACGCGTCCGTCTGAATAAAATTATCGTATGGGCCAGCTCCGATAACACGCCCTTTGGCACTGATTATACCAGCCGTAAGAGTCTGCTCCAGGCCGAATGGATTACCGATAGCAATGACCCATTCTCCAACTCTCGCCTTTTCAGAGTCTCCTATTTCCACAACCGGCAAACTATTGCCGGGTTTAATTTTTATCAAGGCAATATCCGTTTTTGCATCTGTGCCAATTATCTTTGCTTCATACTCCTTGCCATCGGATACTTTTACTAATATTTTGTCTGCCTGCTCCACCACATGATTATTAGTGAAAATGTAGCCATCATTACTAATTATAAATCCTGAACCAAGGCTGCGCTGCTTGAATTCCCGCTGAGGAATATCGCCGAAAAACCTGTCAAAAAAATCATCCCCGAAAGGTGATCTTCCATATGGCATACCAAGCCCTTTGCGGTTTTTAAATGTTTTTGTAGTACTAATATTAACTACTGCCGGCTTTACACGCTCCGCCAGATCGGCAAAAGAAAGTGGCGTCTTTCCAGATTCAAAAGGAGACACAGCCGATGCCATTTGTATTTCCGGCGCTCCACCCGTTGTAAAAGAAGATCGCAGAACTTCCACAAACGAAACAATAAAAGAAGCGACCAAAAATGCCATCAAGAACATAAAGAATGTTTTACGATTTTTACTTTCCATATTCCCCCCTGTATAAATTAAAAATACGGCTGAATTGCCATTTTTCTTTTGTGATAATTTTTTTGAATATAATGATCATAACACTTTTGTCAATTACAATAATCGCAGAAATTCGCAGAGGGAAATTCAGCAATCTGAACTTGCTATCTTGTCAAAAACATCAAACTGAATGCTGCCAAAGCATGCCGGTAGATGAAAATTAAGCTCAAAAACCTCTGACCATGCGCCCCAGTGCGGATGTGAAGTTTCATTGCCGCATTTGTAAAAATTGCCCCGCCAGGTTTGGCCGACTATATCTCCTAACGATCCCGCATATTTTGCAAGCAAAGCAAAAGGAATAGAAAATTCCAGAAACCAGATTTGCTTGTTTGTGATCTCCGGCTCGACTACACTAGGCAAATTGGAATAGCGCCGAATTTCACGATCATCGTCCGGAGTGAGTGGTTTGCACTGCTTAACCCTGCCATCGACACGAGTAGGGTCAATTACGTAGGATGCAAGCATTGCGCCGCCACAGTTGAACTCAAAATTGAAATAACCGCCGTTGGACTTTGGTTGCAAAAATAATTCCACGCAACTGTCTTTATAGGCATCAGTCTGAAAGCCCGTGTTTACACAGCGCACATACTGATCATCCACCCGGAATATTCCATAGAGCCTTTCTCTATTATACAGCAGCTTGCACTTGGTCAGCGGACGATGTGTACTACTCTCCGGCCGGAAGTTTGATATTTCCAGAGCAAGCACATCCTGCCACACAGTTCCATTCCATAAGCCCTGCATTTCCGGAGACTGATTGGCTACTGAAACTGTGTAGTTTTTAATGTTCATACCCGCGATTATCTAGTCATAACGAATTTTTGTTCCCCTTGAGGAACGTACCACTTGATGAAGTTGTAATCAAGCCCGATGGGTGCGGGTTCAATACCCCGAAAGCGGCTGCTGACAATAATCAATTCTTCTGGAACGTACAGGAAAGTATAGGGCTGATCTTCGGCCAGTATTTCCTGAAAGCGGTCGTAGTATTTTTTTCTTTGGGTCTGGTTAAAAGTGCTGCGTCCCTTCTCCAGCATTTCATCGGCTTTGGGATTATTGTAAGACATAAAATTCAATTCTTCGGGGGCCGTTTTACTCGAGTGCCAGACATCATAAGCATCGGGGTCCAAAGTAATTGACCAGCCCAGAATCACCGCATCAAAGCGCCGCTTATTGATAAAGTCTGACACAAACGCCGACCATTCCAGAATACGAATCTTAACGGTGATACCCACATCCTTGAGCTGCCGCTGAATTATTTCCGCGCATTTCTGCCGCGTATCATTGCCCTGATTGGTAACTATCTCAAAGACAAATGGTTTGCCGTCTTTTTCCAGAATACCGGTGCCTTTAGTATCCTTCCAGCCGGCATCACCTAGCAACTGCCTGGCTTTTTGCGGATTGTAGTTATAAATTTTAACATTGCCGTTATAAGCCCATGTTCCCGGTTTGTAGGGGCCGGTTGCCGGTTTCCCCAGGCCCAAGAGAACTCCGCTGATAATTTCTTCTTTATTAATGGCATAAGAAATAGCTTGCCGCACTCTCTTGTCTGTGAAAAGCGGATTTTTTAGATTGTAGCCTAAATAAACATATTTAAAGCCAAGATAGCGATATTTTTGGAATTTTTCCTTAAATAAGTTATTTTCAGTTTGCCTTGTGTATTGCAGTGGTGTCAAATCCATCAGGCTGATGCCCTGCGCGCGTAACTCTAAAAACATGGTGGCCGTATCGGGAATGATGCGAGTAATAAAACCATCGATATACGGACGCCCTTCATAATAATCCGTATTGGAAACCAGGACAATCTTCTGGCCGGCAAGCCATTCTTTAAACTTGTACGGCCCTGTGCCTATTGGATGCCTCGAAAGCGGGCTTTTGGTGATGTCTTTGCCGATAAGTAAATGCCCGGGAAGAATGGCATTGCTCCAACTAATCAGTGCCGGGGCGAAAGGCTTATCGTAAGTTACGCGGAAAGTATAAGCATCAAGAACTTCGGCCTTCTTCACTTTCAGAAAATCACCCGCGTAAGCCGTCGGTGTTTTCGGATCAACTGTTACCTGATAGGTAAAAAGAACATCGGCTGATGTAAAAGGCTGCCCGTCATGCCATTTAACACCTTTGCGTAAGTGGAATGTAATCACAAGGCCATTGGGTGAGACTTCCCATGACTCGGCCAAGTCACCGATTATTTTCATGTTCTTGTCGTATTTTACCAGGCCGTTATAAACCATCCCGGCAATATTGTGTGAAGGAGAATCGGAAGCTAAGAGCGGAATCAAATTGCTGGCATCACCGATATCGCCTCTAACCATAATATCGCCATAAGCCGGCTGCCCGGTGTTAAGTTCCCGTGGTTTATCTGCCGAAGGAGACTTATCACAGGCTGTGGCAATAATTACGGATAGAAATAGTAAATAGATAAAACGAAGTGATCGCATTACTTAAATTAGCGCAGGTTACAAATGTTTGCAACTTATTTCCCGACACTTATTTCACGATAGTTCAAAATATTGTCACTTAAAGTAAAAAGGATATACCCATTATCGCCCGGCAACCCACTTGACAACCGGAAAATGATAATCATTATATGGTCGCAGTAACTATACATAAAAATTTAACAAAATATAATAATTAAGATAAATCAGGAGGCCTTATGGAAGGAAAGAAGCAGACCCATCAATTTAAAACAGAAGTTCAGCAGCTCATGAATATTATCATCAACTCTTTGTATTCGCACAAGGAGATCTTTTTGCGGGAACTCGTATCCAATGCATCGGATGCCCTCGACAAACTGCGATTCAAGGCGCAGACGGATTCCAACATCATGGGAACGGATGCGGAACTAAAAATCAAGATTACCCGGAATAAGAAAAAGAATACCATCGAAGTATCGGATAACGGAATCGGCATGACCTATGATGAGGTTGTGGAAAACATCGGAACAATCGCCAAGAGCGGGACGGCGGGATTTCTGGAAGCCGTGGGCGCCGCAAAGAATAAGGCGGCGGTTACACCGGAACTAATCGGCCAGTTCGGCGTCGGCTTCTACAGCGCCTTTATCGTCGCCAAAAAGGTTACCCTGACAACGCGTGCCTCGGGAAGCGAGAAGGGATGCCGGTGGGAATCAGCCGGAGATGGCACCTTTACCATCGAAGAATGCGATAAGGAAACGCGGGGGACGACAATCACCCTGCAATTGAAAAAGGCGGATGCGGACGATCAGGATTTTACCGACGAGTGGACCATCCGCGGCATCATCAAGCGGCACTCAGACTTTGTGGCCTATCCCATCGTCATGGACATAGAAAAAACGGAACCGGTTCTGGATGCAGAAGGCAAACCGGAGAAAGACAAGACTACAAAGGTCATCCGGGAAGAGACCCTCAACTCCATGAAAGCCATCTGGACAAGGGACAAGAAGGATGTTTCCGAAGAGGAACACAACGAATTCTACCGGCACATCAGCCATGACTGGAACCCGCCGTTGGCAAACATTCACCTGAAGCTCGAAGGGACGACGGAATACAGCGCCCTTTTGTACATCCCCTCCAAAGCGCCTTTTGACCTCTTCAGCCATGAGCAGAAACACGGGATACAGCTATATTCCAAACGGGTCTTCATTATGGAAAACTGCAAGGAATTGATGCCCCAGTACCTCGCCTTCGTCAAAGGTGTTGTCGATGCGCCAGACCTTAATCTCAATGTCAGCCGCGAGATCCTCCAGCAGGACGCCCTCGTCCGGAATATAAAAAAGAATCTCGTCAAGAAAGTGCTGGAACTTCTTGCCGGCATGGAGCAGGAAAAATACGAAACATTCTACAAGGAATTCGCTCACATCTTCAAGGCGGGGGTCTCCCAGGATTTTGAAAACAAGGATAAAATCGCCGCGCTATTGCGCTACAAGACAACAAAATCCGATGGTAAATGGGTTTCCCTGAAAGACTATGTCGCCCGGATGGACGCGGACCAGAAAGAAATTTATTATATTACCGGCGACAGTTTGACCTCGCTTGCCAACAGCCCACATCTTGAAGCGCTGAAGGAAAAGGATATCGAGGTGCTCCTCATGACAGACCCCATCGACGAGTGGGCTATTAGGGATCTCCATGAATTTGAGAAAAAAACCTTCAAGAGCGCGGAGAAGGGTGATCTCGATCTGGACAAAAAAGACGACAAGAAGAAAGAGGAATACAGCAAGCTGTTTGAATTCTTCAAGGCAAGCCTTACTGAAAAAGTGAAGGACGTCAAACTATCGACTCATCTGAAGAATTCGGTCGCCTGCCTCTCGGGCGGTGATTATGATATGAGCGCTTACATGGAAAAGATTCTCAAGGCCAGCGGCCAGGAAGTGCCGCAAAGCAAGCGGGTTCTGGAATTAAACATGGACCATCCCCTCCTCGTAAAGATCAAGACAATCTTTGAGAAGAACAAGGAAGCACAAGTACTCACGGACTACACAACGTTTTTATATGACATGGCAGTTGTATCCGAGGGAGGAAAACTTGATGACCCCTCAAGATTCAACAGGATGATCGGCAATCTGACGACTGGTACCATCGATCAATAAGGAACGGGAAATTAGATTTAATAAGAAGATAAGTATAACAACCCCCCGTTATGACGAGTCTTTTTCACTCGGTATAACGGGGGACGTAGTTTAAGTCTAAAGCAGTTATTTCTTCAGGTTGCGGAAATTCGGTTTTCGTTTTTCGATAAATGCCATCATGGCCTCGATACTTGCCGGACCGCCGGCCAGTCTGTCCATGGCCTCCCGCTCAATCTTCAAAGCAGTTTCGATACCAGCTTTATGCGTCATTTTGAGGCACCTTTTCGTTTCCAGCAAGGAAATCAAAGGCCACTGCGCAATTTCGGCGGCTTTCGCCATCGCGTTTGGCAAAAGCTCATCATCCTTGAACTTGCGGGAGGCTATTCTCGCATCCAGTGCCTTATCGGCGTCAATCCATTCCGTAGTATAAAGAATCTCCGCCGCGCGCTGCGGCCCTATGAGCGCTTGTAGCATATAGCTGCTGGCGAATTCAGGAGCCATTCCAAGGCTATTGAAAGGAAGTCTCATGCGCAAACTTTCACCTACATAGAGCACATCGGTATGAAGCAGTATGGTTGCTCCGCCTCCGACGGCCACTCCTTTAGCCGCGCCAACAAGCGGTTTATCAAAATCAACGACCGCACGTTCCGTAATTCTATAAGATTGCAATGCACCGGGAACTCCGGCATCCCTCAAGTCCTGTCCTGCCGAGAAATCACTACCCGCACCTGTGACCACGACCACATTAACGTCATCGTTTATCCGGGCTGCATCCAGCTCTGCGGCAAATGCCGTCCACTGTTCGACGTTGAACGAGTTCTTCTTGTCGGGGCGGTTCAATGTCAATAACAGGATACCATCATTCAACTCTTTTAAAACCGTATTGCTCATCATCATACCTCACTTTTGTTTTATTTAATGAGACCCAAGTTTCAGAAACGCAGTGCACTGAGACTTGATAGTCGAATTATCCCGCAAAGCGGAGGGCAGTATGCCCGTGGGAATTCCAAGAGCTTGTGCCCTGGTAGTTGTGCAAATCGGGGTGAACATAAATTTTTTGCCGGATGCAGGGCACATAATACTTATCTTTGCATTTTAATCAAGATAATTAAGTGTTGATGAACTCGTAAAAAGTCATCAGGCTGTCATTCCCGCGCAGGCGGGAATCCATAACATGCTTAAATAACTGGATTCCCGCCTGCGCGGGAATGACAAAAAAGGGCAACAGCGACTTTTTACGATTTCATAAAGTATTGTGTCCCTTATAACAAAGGCCGCGACAGATTCTTTGTATATCTGACCATCGGTAGCGAGTTGCGTGACAATTGTCAAGAAATTTTACTTACCCTCCATGATAACGAACATTCTGCACTGCTCGCAGTCAAATTCAAGTCGATAGGTATGATGAGCATCCCGAAGCCGGAGAGGCTCTTTGACGGAGCAGCCCAGGTGCTGCGTCTTGGGGCACAAATCCAATTGATGCCGAATACAGTAGCGCGTTGTCATCACCGTTTTTCCGGTTGTTTCGGCAAGGGTTTCAAAGGCAGGCTCTGTGACTGCCGCGCCATGGCGTTCATAAAATTTCCTTGCAAGGGCGTTGAAAACATTGGCGTGGAAGTCCAGATTTTTTACCGGATACGGGGCATCGTTGGGCGTAAACGGAAGGCTCTGGCGGGTGTATGCTCCAAATCTGATTTGCGTGAGCGCCTCCAATACATCCCGCCGGATGCCGTTGAGCACGCTTGCGGGAAGAAAACCCGGCTCTTTAGGCAAAATGTTAAGTTTTGCAACCTGGTAGGGCGTGTTGCCGGTGCTGGTCAGGTGTTTTTTAATCTGCTGCCTGGCACGTTCCGGATCGCGGGGAGGTTCAAATAAAATATCCTTTGCAACCTCAGCCTTATTGCCATCAACGTCTTGCACCGTCAGACGAATTAATTTATCCTCCTGCACAAAATCCATTTCCACGGCTATGCGGCGAACGCCTGAGGCTTTCTTCAGAATCCGGGTTAAGGCCATGTCATGGTTGCGATAGAGCGGTGTAGCTGCCGAAAGCCCTTTCATGCTGTTGGGGTAGATTTTTTCTTTATCCACCCGGTCCACACGAAATCCGACTAGATCGTTTTTCTTGGTGAAAAAGCAAAGTCCGTCACCGTTTTTGAGATCATGGCAGGCTATGCGAAAATAATCTTTACCCACTTCACTTATTTCACCCAGATACTGCCCTATGGCTTTCTGCGTATCAATGGAGGCAACCTTGTCGCCCGTGCCTTTAATAAAGTACTGAGTATAGCTGCGATTGAAAGTCCTATCAGTGTCTGGCGTAAAGGTGAGCGCGCTTTCACCGGAACTGCACTTGCGGTAATCGGCATGACCGCTGATAAATCGGTCGATGGCCTGCCTGTAGGCGGCCGTTACATTCTTTACATACTCAATCCCCTTGTATCTTCCTTCAATTTTAAAGGAGGTTACGCCTGCCGCAATTAACTCCGGTATTCTGTTCATCAGATTAAGATCTTTAAGGGAGAGCAAATATTTGTTTTTTTGGATAACGTTTCCGTCGCCATCAATCAAGGTATAGTGAGACCTGCAGGGCTGGGCGCAAACTCCGCGATTGCCGCTGCGGCCCGCCACGGCATGACTCATATAACATTGCCCGCTGTAGGAAACGCACAATGCCCCGTGCACAAATGTTTCCAGCTCTATACTGCTTGTTTGACGGCGAATATCGGCAATCTCTTCAAGCGAGAGCTCTCTGGCCAGGATCACGCGTTTAAAACCCACGGCCTCCAGGAACCGTACCTTCTCGTGCGTGTTGTTGTGCATCTGGGTGCTGGCAATAAGAGGAATCGGTGGGAGATCAAGCTCCAGCAAGCCAACATCCTGGATAATCAGAGCATCGGCGCCCAACTGATAGAGCTCCCTGATGATATCGAGGGACTCCGCAAGTTCCCGATCCGCCAGGATGGTATTGAGCGCCACATAGACTTTTGCGTAATAGAGGTGCGCATGCTGAATCAGGCGGGTAATGTCGGCGACGCTCACTCCCGCGTCGGCCCTGGCGGAAAATTTTGGCGCGCCGATATATACGGCATCTGCGCCATGATCAATGGCGGCAATTCCGATATCAGCGCTGCCTGCCGGTGATAATAGTTCCAGTGATGTGGTCATCCATGTACTCCGAAAAAACTCCACTGAGATCCCCCTCTTTTACTTATATTCTTCAGGGTATAAAGAGCGGTTATAGGTGATTGCAGTTTGAATCTCTTTTCGGCGTAAGCCTAGTAATGACGGGGGATAGCTGAATTAGCCCTTACGTGTGCGCTGCGCGAGAGGCGCCCCTTCCAGCCAATTCTTTATGCGGTTAGCATCGCCGACACGGCTCAGTTTCCCCTGAGAATCGAGCAGCACGATGAGCAGATTGCGATTTGCAACCTGGCATTGCATCACTAGGCAGCGGCCGGCATCGGCTATAAAACCGGTCTTGGAAAGGCCAATCTCCCAACGAGGATTCTGGACCAATCGATTAGTGTTATGAAATCTCAGCACGCGCCGGCCGTAGACAATTACCGCATTTTTGCAAGTGGTAAATTCGCGGATAAGGCGATACTGGTAAGCGGCGTTCACCAGCCGCACGAGGTCACGGGCGGAGGACACATTGCCGCTGGAAAGCCCCGTGGGATCATCAAAGCTGGTTTCGGAAAGCCCCAGTGCTTTTGCCTTGGCATTCATTGCCGCAATGCAGGCCTCAATGCCACCCGGATAAGTTCGCGCCAGCGCGTGGGCGGCGCGGTTATCGGAAGCCATCAGAGCAATAAGCAGAGCATCTCTGCGCGATAGCGCGGTGCGCACCGGCAGGCCGGAGTGACTGCCGCGCAGTCTGTCGATATCCGCCTTTTCAATGGTTAGTGTTTCCTGTAAATCGATTTTGGCATCAAGCATGACCATGGCGGTCATCAGCTTAGTGATGGACGCGATGGGCAATACCAGCGTTGCCTGTTTTTGAATCAGGAGCTCGCCTGTCTCCTGATCCTCCACCACCGCGGCGCCCGAGCGCAAAAAAGGCTCCGGCAAAAGCCGCACGGCTTCATAATTTGCAGCGGTCTTCTGAAAATCGGCGCTTGCGGACGATTCCGGAAAGGTTGTTGTTGGGACCATCATCATCCCCAAACTCAGGATGATAACAAACGTCTTTGTGCAATACTTACCTCTCATGCTCTCTCCGTAACTTGAAACTGATGCGGCTCTTCGAATTCTTTGGTGCGATCTGCGATTGCCCAGTTTGACTTCAAGTATCAAACCGACACAAATGTATTTTTAAAAAACAATGCTGCGAACTATACCTGTAATAATTATTATTTCAATCATTTTTTTTCGTACAGGACATGGGGACTCCTTTAGGGTTCTGCCTCTAATTCATCAAGTGCGGCCCAGCATGGATTGGACTTCATAATAAACCGCGATCATCTGGTTGATCAGGGCGAAAACACAGACACTGAAAAACATTTTGGCCGCGTCACGATAGTCAGGCCAAACCAGTTGCAGATGCGTTTCGTATAACTGCGCGCCTGGGCCTAAGCGCTCCATGATTGCTACGATGGATATGCCGATTAGAAAGGACGCAAAAAAGAGGAGCCCCTGTGTGACTGCGGATAAAATCGATTCTTGAGGAGTGTTGAAAATAAGTCGGGAGATGATCGGAACAAAATAAAGGATGAACAGCGTACCAAATTGAAAGCCCATGCCGTACCAGATGCCGGCAAGCATTCCCAGCGGCATCAAAACAAGCAGAATAAACAGCCCCACCAGAAGGAGAACCATCAGCGGCCCACCTCCGGCCATTTCTCTGCCGCGATCCAGAAGGAACAACCAGCGTTCTTTACCCGCGACCATCATCAGCATGAAAACCAGTGGGATAGTTGCAAGGCAGGCAAACATAAGCATACGCGTATATTCCGAATTCATCCCGGGACGAATCATATGCTTGATGATATTGACAATAAAATATCCTGAAATGCAGAAATTTGCAGCGGCAATAATTCGATTCATGCGGCGCCTCCCCGTCCTGCCCGGATCGATCCGGCAAAATATATTTTCATGTATTACCTCTCTGTTGCTATGGAATAATTTTACTATTGATACCACTAAATGATAGGCTGGTTCAATAAATTTAATGATACTCGCTGAAAATGTGCCCCAGTCGTCAGATACAAAGTAAAATGAAACTTGTTGGGCGTGTTAACCAAGCACTTAACGCCGTGGTGAAACGAACGAAGTAAAGTTTGAAGCGTTAGCCTAATTATCTCGGGAGCGAAGCGCGTCTGGATTTATATCTAATCGTTTCCTTTGTAGAAAAAGGAAATATGTTATGAAGATAGACAAATTATAGAAAAAAGTATACTTACATAAACGGACAAAATGGATTCAGACAGGGGAAGAATGGACAGAAAAAGACTACATAAAGAGCTAGTTACTCAGCTGCTTAGCCAACCATGGATCAATGCATTGGAAGTACAAGAGATCAATGCATCTGTAAGCCACTGGTTGCAGAACACTGCCTCGAATGCTCCGCTGTTCAACAATGCGATGCGTAATGTATGTCTTTCATATATACACCGTTACTCGGATGATCAGTTTGAAATCGTTCATAGGAATCGCGTTTGCGAAACGCATGGACCATACCAGCAAAGATTTAATTTTCTGTTCGATGATGTACCATATCCACCACCAACCACTTGGGACTTTACTTTTATTGACTTGTTTGCGGGCATCGGTGGTTTCCGTCTGGCATTTCAGCGTTCAGGAGGAAAATGTGTCTTTACAAGTGAGTGGGACAAATATGCAAAACAAACATACGAAGTAAATTTCGGTGAAGTTCCCTATGGCGACATTAGACTAATCTCGAAATCAGAAATACCCGACCATGATGTATTGTGCGCTGGCTTTCCATGTCAACCATTTTCATTGGCTGGGGTTTCAAAGAAAAATTCATTAGGAAGAAAGCATGGCTTTGAAGATGAAACACAGGGGACCCTTTTTTTCGAAATAAAAGAGATTTTGCGCATCAAACGACCGAAGGCATTCATGCTGGAAAATGTAAAAAATCTTTTATCACATGACGAAGGTAGAACATTTGAAGTCATTCGACACTCCCTCGAAGACCAGCTTGGCTATACAATCAACAGACCTAAAATTGTTGATGGTGTGAAATGGGTACCACAACACAGGGAACGACTATTCATTATTGGATTTGATCCTAAGCAAGTACAAATTGAAAAAGGAAATATTGTCATACCCGATTCACCAGCCGATGATTATGTGTACCCGGAGTTAAAAACTATTATCAAAAAAAATGTTGATGGTCATACATTAGGGCCTGGCACTTGGGATACACTGCAAAGACATAAAGCGCATCATGCAGAGCAGGGCAACGGATTTGGTTATGGCATTCATCGCCTGCCAATAAAAAAAGGCGAAGTTACTAGAACAATTTCAGCCCGCTATCATAAAGATGGTGCGGAAATCCTTATCGAACAGAAAAATGACAGCCCGAGACGTCTTACAGTAAAGGAAGCCATGCAGCTGCAAGGTTACGACCCAGATAAATTTATATTCCCGGTATCAAACACACAGGCCTATAAGCAAATAGGCAACAGCGTCGTTGTGCCTGCCGTGCATGCTTCCGCAAGGTTCATTGCGGATATTTTGAGAGGTATATAAATGGACGTAAAGACAATATTCAGATCGCTTTCTCTAACCAGATTTCTTGAAGAAATAGACAGGCGCAATTTTATATGGGTTGTAAAACGCCTTTCAGGCAATGATACCGGTCTCACAGGTGGTCATCAGGCGGGGCTATATCTTCCACGGGCTTATTTTGAACGAACCTTCCCCAAAATATGCACCAGAGAAAAGTACAATCCCGACGATTTTCTGGATGACTGCTACATACCCAATGCTGATATCCTCATCAAAGGACTGCGTGCGATTTATTACAACTCCAAGTATTTTCCAGAAAAGGGGCTTAAAAAGAAATATGATGAGTTTCGACTCACAAGATGGGGCGGTAGCGAGACCCCCTTGCAGGACACTGAAAATACCGGCAGTATATGTATTTTTGCGGTATTGCGAATACAGAAAAAATCTGTGGCAGTTGCATGGGTTGCTTCTTCGATTGAAGAAGAAAATACTATTGAAGGATGGCTTGGGGAAGAAGTGGAACCTGGCCGTTTTATCATGCGATACGCCGCACCGCCCTTACAGCCAAGTATGCAACACCTCGCAATACCTGCCTCATGGATGACCACCTTTCCTTCCGGTCGTGATATTTTTCAGCACATTGTCAATCTTGTGCCACGCGCTAATTGGAAGCATACAATAGATGAACTGTTATTGAAACGGCGGGATATTGAATTTCAGCTTTTCGAGATAATCGAACAGAATGAGGTACTGCCCAATATCCGAAAAGGATTTGATTCCGTTGAAGTATTTATCAAATATGCACATTCCATCTCCAACCGCCGGAAATCAAGAACCGGAACATCTCTGGAATTGAATCTGGCGGCCATTTTTCGTGATGAGCAGATTGCATTTGAAACCCAAGTCATTACGGAGAATCGAAAAAAACCCGACTTTCTGTTTCCCTCGGGGCGAGCATACCATGACCATGCTTTTCCCACTATCAAATTGCATATGCTGGCTTCAAAAACATGTTGCAAGGACCGCTGGCGACAGGTGCTGAATGAGGCAAACAGAATTAAAACCAAGCATCTTTTTACCCTTCAACAGGGGGTATCAGTCCACCAGCTCCAAGAAATGCAGGACAACAATGTTCAACTCGTCGTGCCCGCCCCATATATGACGTCTTTTCCGAAGGAACGGCGTGGTTCACTGTCTACGCTTGAAGGTTTTGTTGCTCATATCAGATCTCAACAGATCAGTGTGCCGGATCTGAAAAAATGGATAAAATAACGCCTGAACATCGTAGCTGGAATATGGGCAGGATTCATTCTAGGAATACAAAACCGGAACTGGCTGTCAGGTCTCTCCTGCATAGAATGGGTTACAGATTTAGGCTCCACCGTAAAGATCTGCCCGGCAAACCGGATATTATTCTTCCAAAACACAAAACAGTCGTTTTTGTGCATGGTTGCTTCTGGCATCGTCATAATGCTTGTCAATATGCTTATAATCCAAAATCACGTGTAATTTTCTGGAAAGAAAAGTTTAATCGCACTATAGAAAGGGACAATAAAAATAAAACTGAATTAGAATCGTGCGGGTGGAAAGTGATAGTGGTTTGGGAATGTGAACTGTATGACCCAGTATCCGTTATCAGCAAGCTTAAATTACATATTAATACGAGAGGAACCCAAATATGCTAAGGCTAGGTATTCCTTTGAACTTGAACCTTTACCCCGAACTGTTGTACAAAATTCAAATTATCGCAAAGAGCAGGTTAAAATGCCGATACATATAATTCCAGTTAATCATGAAGCTACACTAGGTCATCTGCGGCGAGAACTGCCATATTTATTTTACCCGGCTGCTGTTTTCTTCTTTCATTATTTGCCGATGGTGTTGCCGATTTTAATTTGGCGGCAAACGCTCAGACAATGGCTTGCCTGGCATCCAATTTGTCGCCATTCAATATATTCTTGCAATATCCGATGTTTTAAATATAAACTATAACAACAGAATCGATTTTTTGAAAAATATTAAGCTGGGACGTTATCTATGGAAAATATTTCTTCCGAAATTACCAGAAGGCAACTAATACAAACGGCGGCGGCATCTGCTTTTTTACTGGGAATGCCGGATATCGCCGATTGCTCATCCATCCCGAAATATCAGCCGGTAGGTGCCGCCAAGGACAAAACTCTCTATCTTATCCATGGCAATGTGCTTGATATTGGACAGGGTATATTTCGTCGCGATCAGACAATTGTCGTCCGAAACGGCTTCATTAAAACGATTTCCAGCCACGTTCCCTCAGCGCTGGAAGGCGATATGATCCTTGATTTGGACAACCATTTCATTATACCTGGTTTGATCGACGCGCATTGTCACGCGACCATGCCCGGCGAATCTACGCTAAATATCCTGGGACTTTTAACGACTTTTAATCAAATAAAAAGAAATTATACCCAGCAGCTTAAACAGGGGGTGACCACCATCCGTGATATGGGCGCGTTGCCCAAGGTTCTGCATGATCATATCGCACAAATTGAAAAAGGCATGCTCATCGGCCCCCGCGTTGTCTACTGCAATTCATTCACGAATATTTATGGCAGCCATCCGGACATTGATATTGATTCTGTTAGCCTCTTCGCCTCGCTAGTCATGGCATTTACCGGTAATCCGAATTTATGGTTCAAAGACATAGCCGATCTGGAAAAAAAGATGCGGCAAAACTCATCCTTCGGCGCATCATTCATCAAACTCACAATGGATAGAAAGTCTTTGCTGTGTGGAAAAGGCGAGATACCAGCCTACACCGATGAAAGCTTAAAAGTGATATTTGACTACGCGCAAAAAAACAATCTGGCCACCGCCGGGCATATTCATAGCAAATTCGGATTTGACCGGGCACTGCAATATGGCATCAGCTCGATGGAACATTCTATTGCCGACGCGGTGCTCACCGAAAAGGAAGTAACCGCAATGGCTAAAAAGAAAATCGCCATTGTTCCTACCATGATTATTGCGCAGATGCTGGCCGCACCGGAAGCCTATGATGAACTACCCAAAAAATACCGTAACGATTTTATCGACAGGGAAATGACCGTCCGGCTCGAATATATTAATTCTTCGCTAAACGATTACACGGAAGCATCTATTCATCATAATAATATCGCTTATCTAGAAAACTATCTAAAATTCGGTTGCGGCAACTTATACCAAAGCGGCAGATATATGGCTAATCCTGAAATTTATTTTGATATACTGCTTGTCGGTCCCCGGAATTTAAAGGCAATGAAAGACGCGGGTATTGTTATCGGCTGCGGTACGGATGCCGGCGTTCCTTTATCTTATCACGGAACGCTTTGGCGCGAAATGGAAATGCTGGGCCGCATTGGTTTTTCCAACATGGAAATCTTGCAGTGCGCCACCATCAATAACGCGAAGATTGTAGGTATGGCCGATAAAATCGGATCGGTGGAGGCTGGTAAATACGCTGATCTGGTAATATTGAAAGAAAATCCTCTGGAAAAAATCGAGGCTTGTCGCAAGCCGCATATGGTGATCAAAAACGGCGAGATCTACGATGTCGGCAAAATTGTGTTTAACGCGTAGTTGCTCTATTAACGGCAGGCTGCTGTTTCAGGCGCGGGACCGAGTGTATCCGGATTTTCGTTGAGGAGAATTTTCCTGATCCGTTTCAGGCAAGGCTCGTCCTGATTAAAGATGATCCTGACTGCTTCTTCTATCCTTGCTTTGTCGTCATCGGAGATGCGTAAAGTTGTTTCAATGCGATTTAACCCTTCTCTAAGCGTTCTTTTCTCTGGTTTGTTTTCATTGTCTCTTAGTGACTTAATGTAATTGAGTTCTTCTTTGAGCGATCCTGGCTCCTGTTTGTTGTCATCGTCGCTTGGGAGCTTGATGTCCATCACGTCTTCATTAACCTTATCGAAGGTTAGATGCCAGAAAGTCATTTTATCTCGCAGTGCTATATTTTCTTTTAAAAATTCGTTAATGCCTATTTGTCTGTTACTTTTTAACAACGCGTCAAAGCTATCCATAAAGTTCATATCGAGATAATGACTGAAAGTACTTCTTGGTTCGGGGTTTTTACTGCTTTTTCCTACAGGTTCAATGAACGCATCGACGAGAATGACAATGATGTGCTTGTATCGGTCGGGATTACTTTTGAGTACCCTGGATAAACTTTGCAGGCCCAGATTGTCGGCGTTACCGCCATCGAATACATGATGATATCTTTCATCATTTTCATCTGTGAAGTCTTTCAGGGTTATATAGCTGAATACCGCCGGAAAAGCCGCAGAGGCCATAACGCCCCGTGCTAAGTCATACTGGTAGATATCGGAACTCAAGTGCTCTGTAAAATCCTCATCGGTAAAGGTAAAGACAGAACCAAAATGCATATTCTGAGATCTTGCCTGCAATCCCTGCTTCTTTGTTTTATATGCCTCTGTTCCATCAGTGGCGTTGATAATCAGATAAGGGCGCTCGGGATTCAAATTGCCAAATTTGAGGGCAAACCCCAGATTTTTTGTATCAAAGAGATTATCTTCAAAGGTTTGGGCCATGATGTCGGAACGGTCAAAGGCGGTAAACCAATAGCGGACAATGTTCGTGGGCCAAAACCAACTCTGGAGCCACCGGTTTATAAAATCACGCGACGTAAGATCTTCCACGTGGGCTCTCTTGAATCCCAAATTCAGATTGAGAAACCTGTTTTCCGACCATGTAAGCCATTGTTCCCTGCTGATCCAGATCCGGTTGGAGGTAATTTTAGCTTGGGACAAATTAAAAAGCCGGTCGATATATGATTTCTCTTTTGCTGAACAACCGCTGATAGCCTTCCGCATGGCTTTCTGCGCTTCTTCATTTTCTTCAGCAGTTAATTTCCCTATAATGAGCTGTTGCCTTTTTCCTGTTTTTTGACAGGTAATTTTCGATTGCCCGGCGAATACTCCACAATCCAATCTACAGCGGGGAACGGGAATCACAAATTCTGGATCTTGTGTAACGGCGTAGTAGGCGCCTGTCAGAGAGCCGCCGGAAACCGATGAGATCACGTCCACTTCTTTGAGTATGTCCAAATCACTGTCATGCTGGAGCGTTGTCATCACACGCGCGGAAAAATAGGCTGCACGGTTGCCGCCGCCTGACAGAGCCAGCATGACCAGTACATCCTGATTTCCGCGGTCATCTGTGATTTCAAATGTAGCATGCCTGGTAGTGGAAATAACATCTGGATAGAAAGGCGCGATAACCGAGGTAACCTCTGATTTAGGGCTGTTCCAATATGCATAATGCTGGGTGCATCCCGGGATAATCATAAAAACGCACAAATTCAGCAGGAGAAGACTGATCCATGGTCGCTTTCTTTGTGCCGAACAAACAAACCGTACGGTAGTTAATTCCTTATTTTTAATATTCACCATTATTTACCACATTCATTCTGCCTATTTTACTAAGCCAGTCACGGTAAGGCGGAGGCGTCCCCATGCCTGGCTTCTTTCCCGTGGGGAAATTCGGGGGACATAACACTTAATTCACCTTTTTATTGATCTAATACAAAGGCGCCATGTTTTTCAACTACATTTTTAAAAACACATTTAAAAAACATGTGCTACATATACTCGCAATTTTCTTTATTTCAATTCTTTTTTTGAAATTAGACTGAGTGTTACAATCCCCATTCGCTACGCTCAGGGGATAATTCCCAATAGCCTTTGGCTATTGGATAATTCGACTTACAAAATTCACTTCACTTTGTTCCTGAATTTTGAGTCTCATTACCACTTACGTTTCGAGCTTCGCTTCGCTAGCTCTCAACGAGTGTCATTAATTTCAGATTGGCAATTTCCGTAAACTGTTGTACAAATTCTAAACTATCGCAAAGAGCAGCTTAAAATGACGATCCATAGAACTCCAGTTGAAAAAGTACATGAACCCCAAAGCATTCTACGCGTAGCGCGCGAGGCTAAGCTTTTGGAATTTCTCTACGAGTCATTTCCTGACCGGAGCAGAAAATCTATAAAATCGCTTCTGGAACAAAAACAGATAATGATCCGAAATCAGGTTGTCACCCGATTTGATTATCCGCTTGCGCCGGGGATGGATGTGATCATCCTGAAAAAGAAACCGGCGCAGATGGTGACGCTGCGGAATTTGAATCTGCTTTATGAAGACGAGCATCTTCTGGTCATTGAGAAATCCGCGGGCCTTCTCTCGGTTGCCACCGCAAGGGAAACCGAAGAAACGGCCTTCAGCATTTTAAAAAGTTATGTCAAAAAAAACCACCATCGCGCAGAGCTGCATATCGTCCATCGTCTTGATCGCGACACTTCCGGCATCATGATGTTTGCCAAGACCAAGGAGATTCAGCAGAAATTGCAGGACAACTGGGAGAATGCCGTAACCAAACGGATCTACTATGCAGTGGTCGAAGGCCATGTCCAAAAGGCGGAAGGGGAAATTGTTTCTTGCCTTAAAGAAAATAAGGCACTAACGATGTATTCATCAAAAACTCCCGGGAACGGACAAAAAGCTGTTACCCGCTACCGCGTTTTGAAAAGCAATGCCCGATATTCGCTTTTGGAAGTTTCTTTGCAGACCGGTAGAAAAAATCAGATAAGGGTTCATCTTCAGGACATAGGCCACAGCATTGCCGGCGATAAAAAATACGGGGCGACAACCGATCCTCTGGGCCGTCTCGGGCTTCATGCAGGGATACTGGAATTTTTCCACCCGGCAACCGCTAAATCTATGCATTTTGAAATACCGGTCCCGGATGTTTTGGAAAAGCTGTTTGAGTAGCAGATGGCTGTTGAAAAACGCTCATCTGCTGTGTTGCGCTGCAAACCGTATCGCTCAACGTATATTTGTATACGCCTCGCGGTTCGGTTTTTTGCGCGCCTTGCATCTGTACATTTTTGAACAGCCATCAAAGATAGGATTTTCCAACAGACCTGCAGTGGCCATTTATTTCTTTTTGGCGTTTTTCTTCTTTTTTGTCTTCAGCCATGTCTCATTGTCTTCGATCAGCGCATGCACATCGGTGTCTGTATTCTTTTTGGCAATTTCCATTGTCCGTGCGTAATCCTTTTTGCCGAGCTTGATTACTTCAATTTCTTTATTTAGAAACTGCTGGATCTCAGAGAGGAGCTCTTTCTCATCTTCACTGCAAAAAGAAAGCGCAATGCCCTTGTTGACACCTCTTCCGGTTCTGCCCACTCTGTGGACATAGTTTTCCGCCTTTTCGGGTAAATCATAGTTGATGACATAGTTCACATCCGGAATATCGATGCCGCGCGCGCTGACGTCTGTGGCAATGAGTATTTGGCATTCGCCCTCTTTGAACTTTCTCATCGCATCAGATCTTTCACCCTGATCCTTCTCGCCGTGGATCGTGATTGAGGGTATCGCGACGCGCTCCATGGCTTTG
>Ga0247842_10002180_pt1 | contig 29812 bp, 25 predicted proteins | sample LaCruzMarch2015__3_FD_192411 | JGI IMG/M metagenome (GOLD analysis project Ga0247842, IMG submission 192411) | Freshwater microbial communities from meromictic Lake La Cruz, Castile-La Mancha, Spain - LaCruzMarch2015_19m | ecosystem: Environmental > Aquatic > Freshwater > Lake | place: Spain...
ACCTGCTGATCGAATTCCAAAGCCAGATCGACCCCTGGATGGCGGTGCGGATCATGGTGTACACCGGGCTGCTGTATCAGGACCTGATCAAGAGCGGGGCCGTGGCGGCGGGTCAGCACCTGCCGCCGGTGTTTCCGCTGGTACTTTACAACGGCAGCGGGCGGTGGACGGCGGCGCGCGACATCGCCGAACTGATTGTCCCGCTGCCCAACGCCCTGGCCCGCTACCGGCCCCAGCACCGCTATCATCTGATCGACGAGGGCCGCATTGGAGAGGGAACCCTGGAGCAGGCGACCAGTGTGGCAGCTGAACTGGTGCGGCTGGAAACCCTGGCCGCCAAGGGCCCGGAGGCGCTCCGCCCGATCCTGCACCGGCTCGGCGCCCGGTTGCAGGGTCCACGCTACGCGAGCCTGCGCCGGGCGCTGACGGTCTGGTTCGCGCGGGTCTTGCTGCGGCGTCTACTGCCGGGCGAGAATCTTCCGGAACTGCATGATTTAGTGGAGGTCGAGACCATGTTGGCCGAACACGTTGAAGAGTGGACGCAGAAGTGGAAGCGAGAAGGCTTGCTGGAAGGTAAGCGGGAAGGCAAGCTGGAAGGTAAGCGGGAAGGCAAGCGGGAAGGCAAGCGGGAAGGCAAGCGGGAAGGCAAGAGCGATGCGCTGAAACGCCTGCTCCGGGTCCGTTTTGGTGATCTGCCCCCCTGGGCGCAGGCGCGTATCGACGCGGCGACCCACGGCCAGTTGGACGCCTGGCTGGACGGCCTCTTCCAGGCCGCAACCCTGGATGTCCTGCTTGGCGGCCAACCCCCGCAGTCGCGCCCACCCGCGGGCTGAGCGGTGTCGGCGCGACCTGACCCAGTGCCGCGGGCCGGACGGGGCATTCGCCCCGTCCGGAACCGTTTGAAACCCTACGAAGGCGATTTCGCTTTCTGAGATGCAGCCCTGGAATTTCGCCTGCCGCGAGGTCTAAGATTCACTATGTGCTTACACTGTAATAACCTTCCGCCACCGCTCACGCGCGATTACTTATGAACCATGGCCAACGCGTCGCCGTCGTCGTCCCCTGCTATAATGAAGCGACCCAGATCCTGCGGGTACTCCAGACCATGCCCGCGGAGGTGGACCGGATCTACGTCATCGACGACGCCAGTCCTGACGACACCGCGGGTATCGTGCGCACCTACCAGCCCCAGGACCCACGGATCAGGTTGATCGTCCATCCCGTCAACCAGGGGGTGGGCGGCGCCATTGCCAGCGGCTACCAGGCAGCGCTCGCCGAACGTATGGACGTGACCGTGGTGATGGCGGGTGACGGTCAGATGGATCCGGCCGACTTCCCGGCCATCGTCGCGCCCGTCGTCTCCGGGCGCTACGACTACGCCAAGGGCAACCGGCTGTTCACCGGGGAGGCCTGGCACATGATCCCGCGCGTGCGCTACCTGGGAAACGCCATGCTCTCGCTACTCACCAAGATCGCGTCCGGTTACTGGCACATCGCCGACTCCCAGTCCGGCTATACCGCCATCAACCTGCGCGGCCTGGAGGCCATCGACTGGAACCTGATGTACAGGCGCTATGGCCAGCCCAACGACCTCCTGGTGCGGCTCAATATCGCGGACCTGCGGGTGACGGACGTGCCCATCCGCCCGGTCTATGGCATCGGCGAAAAGTCCGGCATCCGGCCCCTGCGGATGATTCCCAAACTCGCCTGGCTGATCAACCGGCTCTTTTTTTACCGGCTGCTGCATAAGTATGTCATCAAGGACTTTCACCCGCTGCTGTTTTTCTACGCCTTCGGGTTCCTGCTGTTCCCGCCCGGAGTCCTGTTCGGGCTCTACCTGTTGGGGATGCGGCTGTTCGTGGGGCCGATTGCCGGAACCAGCGCCATGTTTGCCGCCTTTCTGACCATCATGGGACTGCAATTCCTGCTGTTCGCCATGCTGTTCGATCAAGAACAGAACAAACACCTCAAATAGGTCCCGAGCCCCGGGCCTATCACCTTCAAACGGGAGGTTTCATGAATCTCAGCGGCAAACGATTTTTGGTGATCGGCGGCGCCGGGCTCATCGGCTCGCACACGGTCGAGGCCTTACTGCGCCATGACGTGGCCGAGGTCCGTATTTTCGACAACTTCTCGCGCGGGAGTCAGGAGAACCTGGCGGAGGCGCTGCAAGACCCCCGGGTGAACGTCTTCCGCCTCGGCGGGGAACTGCTGCACCGGGACGTCCTTAACGCGGCCATGGCGGGCATCGACGGGGTCTTTCACCTCGCGGCCCTGTGGCTGCTGCACTGCTGGGACTTCCCCCGCTCCGCCTACGAGGTGAACATCGGTGGCACCTTCAACGTGCTGGAGGCGCTGCTTGCCAATCGGGTCAAACGGCTGGTGTATTCTTCATCGGCCTCGGTCTACGGGGACGCCGTGGCGGAGCCGATGACGGAAGATCATCCTTATATGAATACCAACTTTTACGGTGCCACCAAGATCGCGGGCGAGCACATCTGCCGCTCGCTCCATCACCGGTATAAGGACACCGACCAGCGCTTCGACTATGTGGGGCTGCGCTACATGAACGTCTACGGCCCACGCCAGGACTATCATGGGGCCTATATCGCGGTGATGATGAAGATGCTGGACCGCATCGATCGCGGCCAACCTCCGGTGGTCTTCGGCGACGGCTCTCAGGCCTATGATTTCGTCAGTGTCGCCGACTGCGGGCGGGCCAACGTGCTGGCCATGCAGGCCGACGCGACAGACCGATTTTATAACGTGGGCACCGGCGTGAAGACCACGGTCAAGGAGCTGGCCGAATTGCTGCTCGACTTGACGGGCTCCCGACTCCAGATCCAGTACGAGCCAGCGGGTCTCACCTTCGTCAAGAACCGGATCGGCAGCCCTGAGCGGGCGCGGAAGGAACTCGGTTTTACGGCCGCGACGCCGCTGCGCGACGGGCTCCAGGCCCTGATCGAGTGGCGGGCGTCCCACCAGGCCGAGGTGGCGCGCCGCCGCCGCGACGTCGGCATCACCGATGACGGCTCCTAGCGCGTTTAGTCTACTGTCACCGGCTTGCTTGCGGTGGCAGTGTGCATCTTTGGCGTTGGATTTCGGGGTCCTGCGGAATATCGGCGCAGCGCGCTCAGTAACATGGGATGAAACGGGGTATTCATATGCGTAAAATCCAGATCAGTGAGCCCGCGGTGGGCCCTGAAGCCTTGGAGGACCTGCGGGCCGTGCTGAACTCCGGGTGGCTCACCCAGGGTCCACGGGTGGACGAGTTCGAGACCCTCTTCGCCGCCCAGTGCGGGGTCGCCCACGCCATTGCCACGACCTCCTGTACCACGGCGATGCATCTGGCCCTGGCGGCGGCCGGGATCGGCCCCGGGGACGAGGTGCTGGTGCCGGCCTTCACCTGGGTGGCAACCGCCAACGTGGTGCTGTACTGCGGGGCGACGCCGGTATTGGTGGACGTAGACCCGCTGACCTTCAACCTGGACCCCGGCCAGGTCGCACAGCGGGTAACCGAGCGCACCCGGGCGGCCATTGCGGTGCATCTGTTCGGCCGCTGCGCGGAGATCGCGGCCGTGCGCGCGGTCTTGCCGCCGGGTACGCTGATCCTCGAGGACGCGGCCTGTGCGGTGGGCGCCCGACAAGGTGGGCAGGGGGCGGGCACGCTGGGAGACGTCGGCGCCTTCTCCTTTCACCCGCGCAAGATCGTCACCACGGGCGAGGGCGGAATGGTGACCACCAACGACGCCACCCTGGCCGAGCGCATGCGCGCCCTGCGCAATCATGGGGCAAGCATCTCCGAGGAACAGCGTCATCGGGGACCCCTCCCCTATTTGCTGCCGGAATTCAACCTGCTGGGGTACAACTACCGGATGACGGACCTACAGGCGGCGGTAGGCCTGAGCCAACTGCGCCGACTCGATGACCTGTTGGCCTTCCGCTCCCGCTGGGCGGCCTGGTACCGGGACCGGCTCGCCCATCTGGAGTGGCTGCGGACGCCGTCCGAGCCGGCTACCGGGCGCCACTCCTGGCAGTCCTTCGTCACCTTCGTGGACCCGATGCGGGCGCCCCTGGACCGCAATACCATTATGGCCCGACTGGAGGCGGGGGGCGTCAGCACCCGCCCGGGTACTCATGCGCTCCATCTGCTCGGGCTCTATCGGGAGCGCTTCGGCCTGGCGCCGGACGACTACCCGGGGGCGCGCGCCTGCGCCGAGCAGAGCATGGCGATCCCGCTGCACAACCGGATGACGGCGGACGATTTCGAGACCGTGGCCGCGGCCCTGGACGCCCTCTGATGTGCGGTATCGCCGGGGTCCTGCACCTGGACGGGCAGCCCGCTTCTGCGGTGGAAGTGCGGCGCATGACCGAGTCGCTGGCCCATCGTGGCCCGGACGGGTCCGGTCAATGGATAGAAGGCCCGCTCGGCCTGGGACACCGACGGCTGGCCATCATCGACCTCAGCGACGCCGGCACCCAGCCCATGGTGTCCGCGGACGGCCGCTATGTCCTAGTCTATAATGGAGAAATCTACAACTTTCAGGAGTTGCGCGCCGAGCTCAAGGCCCTGGGCCACCCATTCGTCTCCCGCACCGACTCCGAGGTGCTGCTCTACGCCTTCGCCGCATGGGGGATCGACTGCGTCAATCGCTGCAATGGGATGTTCGCCTTCGCGGTCTGGGACAGGGTGGCCCGGGAACTGACCCTGGCCCGAGACCGCTACGGAATCAAGCCGCTCTATTACGCGGCGCAAGGGGGAAGCCTCTTCTTCGGCTCCGAGGTCCGCGCCATCCTTGCGCACACGGGCAACCGGGCGGCGATCGATCGGGAGGCTTTAGTCGAGTATTTCACGTTCCAGAACTTTCTTACCCATCGCACCCTGTACGCGGGGGTACAGGTGCTGCCGGCGGGTACCTCTCTGCGCCTCGCCCCCGGTCGGGCGGTTCCCGCGCCGACCCAGTACTGGGATTTCCATTTCCAGGAGCCCACGCGGCCCGCGGACCCACGGGAGTATGGCGAGGAGTTGAACCGGCTCTTCGCCCAGGCGGTGAACCGTATGCTGATCGCGGATGTCGACCTGGGGGCCTATTTGAGCGGCGGACTGGACTCGGGTTCCATTACCGCCCTGGCGGCGCGCCAGTTGCCATTCATCAGTACCTTCACGGTGGGCTTCGACCTGACTTCCGCGTCCGGCCTGGAATTGGCCGTCGATGAGCGCCCGGAGGCAGAGCGGCTGTCCTATCTCTTCCGCACCGAGCACTATGAGATGGTGCTCAAGGCCGGTGATATGGAGCGCTGCCACCGGGCGCTGGTGCATCATATCGAGGAACCGCGGGTCGGCCAGAGCTACCCGAACTGGTATGCGGCCAAGCTGGCCTCGCGCTTCGTCAAGGTGGTGTTGGCCGGGACCGGCGGGGACGAACTCTTCGGCGGCTACCCCTGGCGCTATCGGGCCGGCCTGGGTGACGGTGGGTTCGAGGGCTTTGCCGAGCGCTATTTCCGGTTCTGGAATCGGTTGGTTCCGCCCGATCAACTCCCCGGCTTGTTCGCCCCCATGCGCCAGTTGGCAGAGCAGGTAGACACCCGGGCCATCATGCGGGGGGTCTTCCGGCCGTCCCAAGCCCCCTGGGCACCGGAGACGGCGATCAACGCCGCGCTCTACTTCGAGGCCAAGACCTTTCTCCACGGACTGTTGACCATTGAGGACAAGCTCAGCATGGCCCACGGACTGGAGACCCGGCTGCCCTTCCTGGACAATGACCTCGTGGACTTTGCCCAACAGGTGCCGATGGCCCTCAAGCTGCGAGGACTGAACCAGGACGGGGCGATCAATGAGAATGAACCTGTGACGGCAGACAAGCGTATCCAGAAGACCAACGATGGCAAGCTCTTGCTGCGCCAGGCGCTCAACCGCCTGGTCCCACCGGATACCCTGGAGCGGGTGAAGCAGGGGTTCAGTGCCCCGGACGCGAGTTGGTTCAAGGGTGAGAGCATCGAATTCGTGAAAGCGCGGGTCCTTGGTCCCCGGACGCTGCTTTACGAATACCTGGACCGAGCGACGGTTCAACGGCTGGTGGCAGACCATTTGGAGGGCCGTACCAACCGGCGATTATTTATCTGGTCGCTCTTGGTGTTTGAGGAATGGCTGCAGCAGATCGCAACTTAGGCCGCCATGAAGATCCTCGTCACCACCTTCAGTTTTCCGGACTCGTCTATCCGCTCCTATGACGGACGCTTCGTGCTCTCGGAGGTTCGCGCGTACGCACGGAATGGCGCAGAGGTGCTTGTGCTTACGCCCCACTATCCAGGTGCACAGCGCGACGAACGACTGGAACCCGGCATCCGGGTGCGGCGCTTTCGCTATTTTTTGCCCACTCGCTGGCAGCGACTTAAGGTTCCGGGGAAACCGATCTACCGCCCGGGATCGCTTCTCGCGTTCATGCAAATCCCTTTGTTGCTGGCAGCGTTTGTTTTGGCTATCCTGCGCCACGCCCGTGCAGTCGATATAATTCATGCTCAGTGGACCCTTACCGGCCTCCTGGCCCTACCCGCGAAATGGTTTTTTGGTACTCCTGTTATTATTACTGCCCGGGGCAGCGATATTCGTCTCTTACCGATTGCAGTGAATCGTTTTCTTCACCGTCATGTCGATGCATCAATTGATTGCTTTCGCCCGCTGCCATGGAGCGCGTGGTACAAAAAGACCTATCCGACACGCTTTCTTTCTTTGCCTTTGATCGTCGATAGCGGATCAAGCACCGCCCCTAGGACAGAACTCTTGGCATTTGCAGGAAGCCACCCACAACTTTTTGTGTTACTGTATGCAGGGCGCTTTGATCTGGAAAAGATGCAGCGGAACCGTCTACCCTTGCTCGACCTCATCTTCGCCACCAGCATCTTGAAAGTTCGGGGTTGGACGCCAAGAGTTTTCTTCCTTGGCCAGGGTACCGTCGGAATAGAAGCCGCAATGCGTCAGGCTATTGCAGAAAACGCACTTCACGATGATGTGACGCTTTTAGGCCCCCACCTCGATATAGCGCCTTACGCAAGAGCATGCCACCTTGGGCTAGGCGGCATTGGTCTAAATGGGGTCGCGCAAGACTTTATTCTCGCTCGGACGCCTCAATTGCTCATGTGCACGCCGGAGAACCAGGATACGCCTTGGCGGGATGGGCGCAACGCGCTAATGATCGCGCCGGGCGATCCGTTGCTCTTGGCTAACCGAATCCAATGGGCTATGACCCACCGGGTCAAGATCCAGGAAATTGGTGAGCAGGCATTCGCGGACTTCGCAGAGTACTTAGCAGACACTGATCGGGGAGGACGTCTATATTTGAGTGCTTTTCAGGAATTACTTGATGAAGTCAAGATAACACATACAGATGCGGGCAGCGAATTATAAGACCGGCCCCGGAGAGTGAAGATTGAAAATCCTTGTAACCGGAAGCGGGGGATTCTTAGGCGGAAGCATCGCACGCCACGTTTTCGCCCACGGCATTGATGTTACCGGAGTTGCGCGCAAGGTGCTGCCCGATGCGCCGATCATAACCCTTGTGGGTGATCTTCGCGACCGCAATTGGACATCGACGCTTGCCGGCGCCAAGTGGACCTGTATCGTCCATTGTGCAGCCGCGATACCTTATGATTTCTTTGGTGCTGAGGCTATAGCGGCGGCAGAGGCAAACACGGTTATCGACAGCAACGTCATTGACTTGGCTCTTCGTAGCGGCGCACGCTTGATCTATCTCTCCGGGACCAGCCTATACGGACAGAATACGGCCAATGAACTCCTTGATGAATCAGCACTATTGGAACCAACCGGCCCCTATCTTGAAGCCAAAGCCAAGGCTGAGATGGAAATATTACGACAGCTCGATGGCCGGGCGATCATCCTACGCATAAGCGCGCCCTACGGTTTCGGCCAACGGCCGACGGTATTCTCTCGTTTCATCGGTGATGCGCTAGCTGCCAACCCGATTTTGCTGTTTGGTCGAGGCACTCGCACTCAGTCCTTTACGCACGTCGATGACATTTGCAATGTCTTTTCACGCAGCACTTTTGTTTCCGGCGCCGACGGTGTTTTCAATATTGCGGGCGACCCCGCTATTACTATGCATGACCTTGCCGCAAAGATAAAGTTACTCTTGAATTCCAATAGTGATATCTGCTACTTGAATACCCCTGACCCCCAAGAGTATTTCCGCGGTAGCTATTCTACGAAGAAGGCCGAATCAATCCTGCGATGGCGGCAACGGACCCCACTTGACCGAGGTATAATTAAGTTCGCCAGAATGATGAGTATGCGATGAAGATCGGTATCATTTCCGATGTTCATGGCAATGCCTTCGCACTTGAAAAGGTGTTACTTCATATTACGCCGCTATGCGACCGTATTATCGGACTCGGTGACCTTTTCGGCTATTTCCCTGGCCATTTGGCCGTCTACGCGATTATCAAGCAGTTAAATATTCCAGTACTCATCGGAAATCACGAGGCCATGATCATGAAGATGACTGCGATTCCTCCTAACCATTCGGAAGTATACCGGCACGATTTGGTGCGTCGCGAACTTGGAGTCGAGGCAGTTGGAGCAATTACTACGGGGACTTCCTTCCTCTTTTTCAAGGAACTAGGAAGACGGGTTTTGTTTGTTCATGGTACGCCATGGGATCCCCTTCATGGGCGCCTATACCCAGACAGTGATTTGTCGTTTCTGTCCCAGGTCGATGCGGAAGTGATACTTATGGGGCATACACACTACCCATTCTCAACCACGGTGGGCGGAAAGCTCATCGGGAATCCCGGTTCCGTTGGATTACCTCGGGACGCCGGCGATCTGGCGAGTTTCGGAGTTCTGGATTTGGTCCGGTGCCGGTTCGATGTTTACCGGATACCCTTGGACGCCAACGAGATATTGTCCGCGTACCCGGATGTAGATCGGTCAGTACGCGGGGTGGTCCTGGGACGCCGCCAGGCCAATCCGTTCGGCATCCATATTTCGACGAAGTACCCACTATGAGTATCAGAGTCCTGGTGACTGGCGTGGGCGGCGGCGGCCATGGTGAACAGATTTGCAAAGCCTTGGCAATGGCGCCCACAGATTACGTCGTTTACAGCGCAGATATGAATCCCTTCAGTAAGGGCCTGTATCAAAGCGAGCGAGCGATAATCATTCCACCGGCGACAAGTCCGGCCTACGTTCCCACGCTTCTTCGATTCATCTCCAAGGAGCACATACAGGTTCTGTTTCATGGTTCTGAGCCCGAACTGCGCGTAATGAGCGGCGAACGGGATCAATTCCAGGCAGCTGGCGTCTTCCTGCCCCTCAACCCGGAGCGAGTTATTCAACTCTGCATGGATAAGCTAGCGACGATGGACTGGCTTTCGGATCACGGCTTCTGTATTCCGCAATATAAGCGCATCCGCTCTCTGGATGATCTGGCGGACCTGGATTACTTCCCGGTCATCCTTAAGCCATCCCTAGGCGGCGGCGGCTCTTTTGATCTGTTCATCGCACAATCGCCTTCTGAGCTTGAGGCGTTCGGCAGTTACCTGCTTGCCAGTCACGAGGAGTTCATAGCGCAAGAATACGTGGGGACCGTTGATAACGAGTTCACCGTCGGCGTCCTTCTTGACATGGATGGCGGGCTCATGAACTCCATTGCCGTTCGGCGCATGATTCTCTCGGGACTTAGCAATCGACACCGGGTTCTCAATCGCACCAAGCGCACCGAGCTTGGTCCGCTTCTCGCTGTTAGCAGTGGCATATCGCAAGGCGAGATCGGTGCCTTTCCCGATGTCACCGGCCCCTGCGAAGAGATCGCTGGCCAGCTTGGAGCCACCGGCTCAATTAATATCCAATGCCGGTACTGGCGTGGTCGCGTCTACGTTTTCGAGATCAATCCGCGATTCTCGGGAACCACGTCGTTGCGCGCCATGGTGGGCTACAATGAACCCGATTTGCTCATACGCAGGCATGTGCTGGGCGAGCAAATTACGAAGCGATTCAAATATCGCGCCGGCTTTATCCTTCGAGGACTCGATGAAATCTATGTCGAAAAATTAAAGGAGGAATAGACATGACCGTGGTATATGCGTCTAACCCGATGCGGCTCCCATTCTACGCCCGCATGCTTGACAGCCCATTCGACAATCTGGGGCTACCGCTCGAATTTCCGATCGAGATCGACGTCGACCATAAGCTTGGAACGATGCGACAGGTCCCGTCTCATGAGTTGGAAAAGGCACTTGAGCGAGCTTACAATATCGGGTCGGTGATTACTGGACAAATGACCAATTGGGGTATTGGGAAAGCATATACATCGGATTTCTTGACATTTATCCTTGATCTGTTCCGGGATACAGGAATTACTGGCCAGCGGGTGTTGGAAATCGGGTGCGGAACGGGGTATCTTTTGTCCCAGTTAAAGCGTTTGGGAGCCAGTGTCTTGGGCATCGAGCCTGGTTATGATGCTTTCGATGGGCGGGAGATGGCAATACCAGTAATATCAGATTTTTTTCCGAGCCCCGCCGTAACCGAACATTTTGATTTGATCGTTCTTTATGGGGTTCTGGAACATATGGTTGACCCCGTTGCCTTCCTGACGCTCGTCTCCAAGTATTTAGTACCCACCGGGAGGGTGGTTGTATCTGTCCCTGACTGTAAGCGCGCGATTCAACAGGGGGATATTTCGATATTGGTTCACGAGCATTTCTCGTTTTTCACCGAATCAACATTGCATAATCTTTTGTGCCGCGTTCACTTTCGGCCAGACGCTGTTCTGGCATCAGCATTTGGAGGAGCCATTTACGCCGGCTGCTCTATTGGTGAATCGACGCAAATGATTGCAACAAAAACTCCCGATCTTGATGCCTTCTTCAGACAGGCAAATGCTCTTTGCGCGAAGATCAGGACTTTACTTCTCCGCTGCGATCGACTCGGTATTTATGTGCCGGCAAGAATGATAAATTACCTTTATTTGCTTTGGGATCAAGATCTTGCTAGGAAGCTAGTTCTAATTGATGACAATCCGCTTTGCGCAGGGCGGTATTTTCCGGGAATTCCGATCCCCTGTCAGCCGTTCAACCGCGCGCGGGATACCGATCTGGATGGTATTTTAATTGCGTCAAGTAGTTTCGGCAAGGGGATAGAAAAGAAAATTCGAGAATCGATGAGCATACCCGTGTGGCATCTTGTTGACTTGTGATCATTTGTTAATACCGATGAGTATAGCTTGAAGAGCCCTTTGAAGCTCAGATAGCGCTTTTCCCCGGGGTCTTGACTTGGCTTCGCAGGGGGTATTGGAGCGGGTCGGTTTTTCGCTTTAGGCCGCCGCCCGCTGCACATCACTTTCCCTTCAGTGCGCGCTTTCGGCCAGGCCATTGGTCCTGCTGGAAAAGTCGCCAGAGGACCAAGCCTACTAGTGCGAGCAAGCCCTCAATCAACACCTGATTCACCCGCAGTAAGATTAAGGCCAAGGCCAGTTCGGAGTCGCCGATAACACTGCGGAGCAGGAGCAGCAACAGTCCTTCTCTTACGCCGATTCCGGCGGGAGCGAAGAAGGCGAAGAACCCAAGAGTGCCGGCAACCATGAGGCTGACCGTAAGCAGGTACCAGTCGGCGACGGCGACAGGACTCACGGCGCGAGCGACAAACCAGAATGCGCCCCCCATCAAGACGAGTTGAAACCCGCTCCAGGCGACTCCGCTCAGGTAGGGCGCGGTGCGCGGCACGAGCGCGACGGCGGGGCGGCCAGCCAGACGGGCCACGCGGTTCAGCAGATTGGCGAAGATACGTGGAAAGGCCAAGACCAGACCGCCCACCCAGACCCCGGGAAAGAGCCAGGTGAGCCAGGGGGAATCATAGCGCTGGAAGGCGCCCGAGGCGATGAAAGGCAGCAACAGCAGTGAGACCGCCGCGAAGTTGGCGGCGCCAGTCAGTAGAGTGATCCCGGTCGCGGTGCCGGCGCTGACGCCGAAACGGCGATAGATCCAGATCGCCCCCAGGAGGCTTGCAACCTTGCCGGGCAGATATTTGCCCACTGGCGAGACCAACGCAACCACTGCCGGCGCGAGGGGTGAAGGCCGTATGGCGAGTGCCCGCTGCATTTGTCCATAAATGGGCACATAGAGAATGGAGGCGGCGGTAGCCAAGGCCGCCCCGGCGAAGAGCTGCGGATACGCGACCACGGTGGCGATAGCCGGGAGGGCCGCAAGTCGCGCCGCGAGTTCCCGACCGACATAGACCAGGACGGCCAAGAAGAGCGCAAGCTTGAGGGCACGCAGGATACCGGTGTGCAGGATCGGTAGGGTCATAGGCCGGTGCGGTGGGCGCCGAAAACCCTATCAAAGCCTTGGCGGTAGCGCCTCAGCAGGTGGGGGATGTCCGCGGAGTCTGGGGGCACGACTGCTTGGGGTAGTGGGCCGGGGGTTTGGGACAGGATTGTGCGGTTGGCGCCGCTCTATAGTAGAGGATAGTCGGTGAGTTTGACAGATTTTCGGGGACGGTGGGGCTTCTGTTGCGACGTTCTACGGTTGGACACTGGTCGCACTGAGGTACGGCGCGCCAAGCGGGCCCGTGCCGGCTCGCCGTCCAGGTCTCCAATCGTTCCGGGCTTGCCGTCCCGGCGGTTGCCGTTACCATGCACAAGGTCACAGCCAATCTGCTCATCCATCCCCGGAGCCGCCGATGTCGCCCGCCACCACTGAGAATGCCCTCGCGGCGGCCGTTACCTGGGCCGCACGCCCCCTCCCGTCACTGGCCGCCCTCTGGCTGTTCGGTCTCCTGGTCTTCTGGCCCGCCCTCGCGGGACCTTGGTTGCTCGACGACGTGAAGCTCCAGGACGGCATCACGGCCATCCAGACGGGCGGTTTCGCGGAGCTGTCCGGGGCGCGCTGGAAAGAGTACCTGTTCATCGACCCAGCGGGCGTCGGACGGCCGCTGGCGATGGCGACCCTGGCCGCCAATGCCCTGTTTTCAGACCAGCCGGCGGCCTTCAAGGCGGTGAATCTGGTCCTGCACCTGGGCACGGGGTCGCTGATCTTGCTGTTCGTGCGGCTGCTGGCGCGCACCCGCTACCCGCGCCGAAGCGCGGACCTGCTGGCCCTGGTCGTGGCCCTCGCCTGGACCCTGCATCCGCTCCAGGTCAGTACGGTGGCCTATGTGGTCCAGCGCATGACCATCCTTTCCGCCTTGTTCTGTGTCTGGGCATTGCTGCTCTATGGCCGGCGGCGCCTGGCCGAGATGGCTAACGGCCGCCCAACCCCCTGGATGGCGTGGTTGCCGCCGCTGGCGATCCTCCCCGCGCTGGCACTGCTCGGCAAGGAAAACGGGGCCTTGCTGCCGGTACTGCTGGGGACCCTGGAGATGACGCTGTTCCGGCTGCGCGGGAGCACCCCGACCCGGCGTCTGCTGACAGGGTATTTTGGGTTGACCTTGGTCCTCGTGCTGGGGGCGGCACTGTGGCTGCTGCTGGTACCCGGGGCGACGGCGGCCGGTTACTCGGGACGCGCCTTCGATATGGGCGAGCGCCTGCTAACCGAGGCCCGCGTGGTGACCCTCTATGTGGGTCAAATCCTGCTGCCGCGGCTGGGGGACATGCCGTTCTTCTATGACGGCCTGCCCTATTCCACCGGTTGGCTGGCTCCTCCCACGACCCTGGTCTGCGCGCTCTTCCTGCTGGCCTTGTTCGCACTCGGGTTGGGGCTGATCCCGCGGCGACCGCTGGCGGCCTTCGGCATCCTGTTCTTCTTTGCCGGACACCTGATGGAGTCTACCCTGCTCCCGCTGGAACTGGCCTTCGAGCATCGCAACTATCTGCCGAGCCTGGGGCTGATCCTGGCGGCGGCGGACCTGATCGGTGCGGCGAGCGGGACCCTGGCCCGATGGCGCCCGACCATCGCGGCGCTTGCGCTCCTGGCCCTGCTCGGCCTGGGCCTGGCACGCTCCTGGACCTGGGCCAGCGCCGATCGGATCTATGTGACCGCACTCGCCGCTCCCTGGCCTTCGACCCGGGCGCGGGCCGAACTGGCGCAGGTCTTGATCGAGCGGGGGCAATCCGCGGAAGCGCACCGGTTGCTCGCCACGGCACGGGGCCTCGGCCCACGCTTGCAGGAGGGCTATCTGGATTGCCGGGACACCGGCCACATCGGGGTGGACCGGATCGAGCGGGCGCGCGCGGAGCTGGGGGATACGCTGAGCGACTATGACACCTCGGCCCTGATCTTGCTGGTCAACCTGGCCCTGGATCAGGACTGTCGCATTCCGGTGCCCGCCTTGCTCGCGCTGGTGGAGGACGCGGCGGCGGTGGGTGCCATGCAACCGTCCAGCCGCCAGAAACTCCTGATGTACGTCGGACACCTGCGTCACGCCCTGGGCGACGCCGCGGGGGCGATCACGGCCCTTGAGGCCGCCTATCGCGTGCTCCCCGCAAACCCGGTGCCGCTGCTGCTGGCCGCCGACTGGCGGCTCGATGCGGGCGAGTTGGACGCGGCACGCGCACTGTATGCACGCGCCAGGACGGTTGGCTCGCCGGGACGCCTGGACCTGGAACCGCTGTTTCGGGACGTCGCCGACCGCCTGGCGGCAGGAAAGTAGGGGGCAGCGCCGCCGCAGGAAAGCGGGGGGAAACGTCCGCGACGGATATTGCCCGCGAGGGGGTACGATCAGAACTGATGTGCTGACCGAGATCCCGGGTACGTTGTCGTTGTCGTTGTCGTTGTCGTAATCGCATAATCCGACCACGATTACGACAACGACAACGACAACGACGCCCGGTCCGTGAGAACGTCCGGTAGCTGTAGGGTACGACAGGTGCGTTTGCACATCGGTTTTGATCGCACCCCCCTCGAGGCGGCCGGAACCGTGATCAAGGCCGCTTTGCGGTAAGCCGGAGGTTTTCGTCCGACGCTAGAGTTCGTGTCAACCGGCGAAACACGCATGACCACCGAATCCCTGAAAGACACCTTCCGACGCGAACTGTCCGAGTGGCTGCGTCAAGACCCGGACCTGCGCGCTGAGACAATTCGGCGCGCATCGGCCACGTCGTGGCTGGCTTGGTCGCGGTCGATTTCTGCGGTAACGTCATAGTCGCCGAGTTGTCTGAGCAGTCGCGCAATCGCGGGAGTCACAGTCGTACCGCCTCGCGTGCGATGTTTCGCGCCAGTGGAGAGCCTTGACTGCCGTGCCACTCTGTCTCGGTTCGCAGCAAGGTGGCCACCAAGGCTTCGTAGCGGTCGAGGATCTCCACTTGCAGGTCCAGGATACGCTCCCGCATGGCAGGCGTCTTTTCATCGACGATAATCAAGACGTCATAATCGGAGGTCGCGCGCGCGTCGCCACGCGCCCTGGAGCCGTACAACCAAAGACCACGGAGGTGGGTCCCGAGGCGGCAATTGAGTTCATCGGCGAGGGTTGTGATGACGGGATCCGGGACCATACTAGCAACTCCTACTGAAATCAGGTCGGCAAAGCGCTTTTCCATGCCGCGAAACTGGTGGCTGCCGAGCCACAGGAAGAAAACGATGATACACCAACCGAGCAAGAAATCGGGCCAATCGAGCGTGAGTTCGCCACCGAGGATCGCCCGGCGGAAGCCGTCGATGACCCCGATTACGGGATTTTCAGAGTATAGCAGCCGCCACTGATCCGCCGCGACCGACGAAGCCAACCCGACCCCGTCGCGCGCGCGTCAGGCCATTTTCGCGCAGACCCTCGCCGCCCCGGGGGCACTCCCGCGATACTCACGAGGCGACTGCGGTGCCTGGCGCCGCGAGGTCAGCGACCAGGACCATATTTATGATGCAGGGCGTGGACGTGGTTGAGCGACTGGCAAACGATCGGCAGGAACCGACCCTGAACCAGCCCGACCGGGTGAACCGGCGCTGCAACCTGAGCCCCTATCCCGAGTGGCGTTAAAATGTTGTTTCCCCTCCCCTTGTGGACGACGGCGGGACCGGGGGTCTTAACGGTCACGTCTGGCGCCAGGCGCCCGCTGATGATCGAACCTTGCACCCACCGTATCGATGCCCTATCCTGACCACATGGTCATTCTTGGGATTTTATCGTGCGCAGCGTACAAGTCGTAGAAGCAAAAGCAAAATTTTCTGCCCTTTTGGCGGCGGTCGAAGCCGGCGAAACGGTCGCGATCCTGCGCCGCGGCCGGGTCGTCGCGCAGCTTGTCCCGGATTCCCCACGCATGGCCGCCGACCCATTCAGGCCCCTCTGGGCCGAGCAAGACGACATCGACCTGGTCCTGCCGACGGATCTGGCCGCCGAACCCGTCACGCCGATCTAGAATGCGCTACCTGATGGACACCAACACCTTCATCGCCGCCATGAAAGGCGTCGCAACTGTGCGCGACAAACTTGAGCACACCCCGCTGAGCGACCTGGTGCTTTCTCCCGTGGTGCTTGGCGAACTCGAGCTCGGTATCGAAAAGAGTGCGCATCGCGAAAAGAATGCCGCCCGTTTGGCCGGCGTCGTGGCAAGGATCGAGTTGCTGCCGCTCGATGCCACGGTTAGCCGGCATTACGCCGCCATCCGCGCCGACTTGGAGCGCAAGGGCACTCCGATCGGCGCCAACGATTACTGGATCGCTGCGCAGGGTCTCGCCTTTGGCGCAGTGGTCGTTACAGACAATGAAGCCGAATTCACCCGCGTCCCGGGTCTGGCGGTCGAGAACTGGCTCCGCGCCGCGCCTTGAGTCGGAATGATCGGACAACGGCTCCAGAAAGCGCAGCAGCAAGAGCCCCGAAGAGGCGTGACATACCCGCCGGCAACGCCCTGGGTGACGCGGCCAGCGGTTCCCAGCCCTGAAAGGGCGTGACATCAGCCCGCATCGACATCGCCGGAAGTTGCGACGCTCCCTACCTGCGCTAACGTTCGTGTCCACCGGAGAAGCAAGCATGACCACCGAATCCCTGAAAGACACCTTCCGACGCGAACTTCCTGACTGGCTGCGTCAAGACCCGGACCTGCGCGCCTATATCCTCGACCTGACGCGGCGCGAGTACGCGAACCGCGAGGAGACCCAAGACCGGTTCTATGAACTGCTGACCGAGTTGCGCCGCGACCGCGAGGAACAGAGGCTTAATTGGCAGGAACAGAACCGTAAGTGGGAGGAGCAGAACCGTCACTTGGAGGAACAGAACCGTAAGTGGGGGGAGCAGAACCGTCACTTGGAGGAACAGAACGCTAGGTGGGAGGCACAGAACGATAGATGGGAGGAACAGAACGGTAGGTGGGAAGCACAGAACGGTAGGTGGGAGGAGGAGAGCGGTAGGTGGAAGGAAGAGAGCGATAGATGGAAGGAAGAGAGCGATAGGTGGAAGGCACAGAACGGTAAGTGGGAGGCACAGAACCGTAAGTGGGAGGAGCAGAACTGTAAGTGGGATGAGCAAAACCGTAAGTGGGATAAAAACCAGGCAGAGATGAGCAAAGAGTTCAAGCAACTCTACGACGCACTCATCGCCCAGGCGGCCAAGCAGGAACGCGGTATCGGGGCCCTCGGTTCCCGCTGGGGCCTGCAATCGGAGAAGGCCTTCCGCGACGCCTTGGCGGGGATTCTGGAGCAGAGTTTCGGCGTCGAGGTCATCAACGTCAATGAATACGACGACGAGGGCGTCGTGTTCGGTCGCCCCGATCAGATCGAACTCGATGTCATCATCAAGAACGGCCTCTTGATCATCTGTGAACTGAAATCGTCCATCGACAAGGCCGGGATGTACAGCTTCGAGCGCAAGGCGCGGTTCTACGAGCAACGCCACCAACGTCAGGCGAGTCGACTCATCGTCATTTCACCGATGATCGACGCCCGCGCCCGCCCGGTCGCCGAACGCCTGGGGATCGAGACCTATGGGGACTCACTGGACGTCGAAACGCTCTGATAAGTCGAGCGCTGCCGGCTCCCACGCTCCAGCGCTCATCGTTATACACATCTCCTCTCCGCATCTTCACGGGCCTGCAGTGCGATGGTGAATTCGTGTACGCGCTGCAACCCGATCCAGACCGTTTTGGGGCCTGGATGACCGTCATTCTTGCGGTTGAGGTAGCCACCCAACATGGCCACCAAGACGACCATCTCGCCCAGCCGGGGCGGTGTCGTGGGGGGCGGACAACGGCGCGCCACGAGGTAAGCGGCCTGCCACTCAGCGGGGTCAAAGACCGCTTCGCAGTCCATGTCCGGGCAGGCGCGCCCGAGCATCGTCGCGAACAAAACCCGCCACGCGATGATCATGTAGAGCGCCAGGCAGGGCAACTGCCGATCTTCGGTCTCCATCTGCAACTTACTGATCTGACAACCATGTTTCAGGACCAAGAAATAGGTTTCGATGCACCAGCGCACGCTATACCAGGCGACGACCGTGCTCGCCCGCTCAAACGTGTCGACCGGCAACCCGGTCGCCAGCAGCCACTCCAGCGACGCGACCCCGGGTGGCTGGGTGTCTTCGCGCGCCAGGACGACATTGATGGTGAGTTCCGGCAGTTTATAGCCCGTGCGGTGCGGCGCGAACAGCTGCACGGTGGCGCTGCGCAGGGTGACGATGGCACGGCGGGCCGCCCGCCCCGGGCGCGCGCTGACCTCGACCTCCAGGTCACCCAAGGCCGGTGCCTGCCGCAGCGCGTCCCACAATTTCGTCGCGGTGTCGGTGCTCGACGCACTCGCCACACGGCGATCTTGGGCCGCCCGTACGATCCACTGGGTCGGTTGGGGCCGCTGGACCGTCCAGCTTGGTCTTCATGAGTACCGTACTGGGATAATCTGCCTGGGTGCGCAAGAAGCATACTGTGGCCAGCCGCGTTGGGAAGATAAGCACCCGGATGTCGCCGACGCATTATGGCGATTAGCGGAATCGCAATCGCAACAGGACCCGACTTTCCGAACGGCGCTCTCGTATACGCGTTTGACGGCCGCGGAAGCGCTGAAACAGCTGCGCATATTAGGCTTTGCCGAGGAGGTTCTACCATCCCCGAGTACGATGGCGGTAGTGCTCAACCGCAATGGCTACCGGCTGCGTCCAGTGCTCAAAGCCAAGCCCCAAAAAAAATTCCAGAACCCGATGCCATCTTCGCCAACATCAAGGAAAAAGACGGAAAATCCATGGCGAACGGGACAGTCAAGCGCGTGAGCATCGATTGCAAGGCGACGGTCAACATCGGGCCTTACTCTCGCGGTGGCGTGACGCGGGGCGACAACCAAGCGGCCGACCACGACATGGGTTGCGAGGAAAAACACACGCCGTTTGGCATCGTAGATGAGGACACCGGGCAACTGGATGTGATGTTTGGCAGTTCTGCCAAGACCAGCGATTTCATCGTCGACAGCCTAGAAGAATGGTGGGAGCGTCTGTCGCAGTCAGAACGCGAGAATACGTCCCTGATTCAGATCAAGGCCGACAACGGTCCAGAAAGTAATAGCCGACGCACTCAGTTTCTGCATCGCATAGTGGCGTTTGCCGATGTTACCGGCAAGCCCATCCAACTGTTGTACTACCCGCCATACCACAGTAAATACAATCCGATCGAGCGGTGTTGGGGCATTCTTGAGAAACACTGGAATGGCACTCAATTGGTGGATGTCGACACGATGCTGGAATGGGCCAAAAGCATGAAGTGGAAGGGCATCCACCCCATCGTCGAACTCAGTCGAGGTCTATGAAAAAGGCATCAGCCTATCGAAGAAATTGATGGAAGACGTCGAAGCACGGTTGAAACGCAGCCCGACCTTGCCAAAATATGACATTTTTATCAAGCCTATTGTTGGGTAATGTCTTTAACGAAAATCACCTTAACGGCATTGAGCAGCGCCGACGTGGCCGGGTGCACCCGTCCGCGCAACACAGTCGAGTTAGACCCCCAAAAACAAAAAAGGCACTGTTTTCACAGTGCCTTTTTTGTTGATCAGGTGGTCGGCTGATCGAAGTTGGTGCCGAGAAGAGGACTCGAACCTCCACGGGTTGCCCCACTAATACCTGAAACTAGCGCGTCTACCAATTCCGCCATCTCGGCTTTTCCGGATCGGGGCGACTCGTGGGGGAGGCGGCCTGACGGGAGCGGGCATGTTAGTGAGACAGGGCGGGCTTGTCAACGATACACTACGCGGTCTTAGCCGCAGACCCAAGACATACTCAGTAACACCACGTGACCAGACGCAAAACTACCGACAACCAGACCGAAGGCCAGGCCGCGGACCCGCATCCGCAGGCCGTCCCCCCAACTTCCGAGCAGGCCGCCGCGCCGCCGCCCAAGAAGCCCCGCCGCAAGCCCGCGCCCAAGGCGGCCCAGGAGGCCCCCCGGGCGGAGGCCCCGCCCGGTGACCCGCCGGGCACCGCCCCGAGCCCGCCGAAGCGCGCCCCCAGGTCCACTACCCCCAAGCCCGCCGCCAAGGGCACGCGCGAAACCGGCGCCCGGGACAAGGACCCCAACCGCCAGCGCGAGGCGAAGAAATACGAGAACCCCATCCCGAGCCGGGAGTTCATCCTCGACACCCTGACCGCCCACGGCGCCCCGCTCGCCTTCGCCGAGATCGCGGCGACCCTGGAACTGTCCACCGAACCCGATCTCATCGCCCTGGAGCGACGCTTGGGCGCCATGGTCCGGGACGGGCAACTGCTGCGCAACCGCAAGGACGCCTTCTGCATCGTCAACCACAAGGACCTGATCGCCGGGCGGGTGATCGGTCACCCCGACGGCTTCGGCTTCGTGCGGCCGGACGACGGCGGCGACGACCTCTATCTCTACCCCAAGGACATGAAGACGCTGTTCCATGGGGACCGTGTCGTGGTGCGGGTCAGCGGGCGCGACCGCCGCGGGCGCCTAGAGGGCTCGCTGGTGGAGACGCTGGAGCGCAACACCCGCACCGTGGTGGGCCGGCTCTATCAGGAGAGCGGCGTCGGCTTCGTGGCCCCGGACAACAAGCGCCTCTCCCACGACGTCATCATCCCCAGTGACCGCTTGGGCGGCGCCACCCACGGCCAGATCGTGGTGGCCGAGATCACCGACCAGCCCACCGGCCGCACCCAGCCCATCGGCCGGGTCCGCGAGGTCCTGGGCGACCACATGGCCCCGGGGATGGAGACCGACATCGCCATCCGCGCCCACGACCTGCCGGTCGCGTGGCCCCCGGAAGTAGCGGCCGAGGTCGCCGGGCTCACCCCGGAGGTACCCGAGTCCGCCAAGGCGGGCCGCACGGATTTGCGCAAGCTCGCGCTCGTGACCATCGACGGGGCCGACGCCCGCGACTTCGACGACGCCGTCTACTGCGAGCGCAAGCCCAAGGGCTGGAAGCTCCTGGTCTCCATCGCCGATGTCTCCTCCTATGTGGTCCCCGGCACCGCGCTCGACACCGAGGCCCTGGAGCGCGGCAACTCGGTCTATTTCCCGGACCGGGTGATCCCCATGCTGCCGGAGGTCCTGTCCAACGGACTGTGCTCCCTGAACCCGGACGTGGACCGGCTCTGCATGACCGCGGAGCTGTATATCGATGCCGAGGGCAAGGTCACCCGCACCCGCTTCTTCCAGGCGGTGATGCGCTCCAAGGCACGCCTGACCTATGACCAGGTGGCGGCCATGATCGTGGACCGGGACCCGGTGCTGTGCGAGCAGCACCAAGCGGTACTGCCCCACCTCCAGGACCTGCACGCACTCTATCTGGTGCTGCACGCCGCCCGGGTGGAGCGCGGGGCCATCGACTTCGACAGCACCGAGACCAAGTTCGAGTTCAACGAGCAGGGCCGCATCAGCGCCGTGGTCCCGGTGGTACGCAACGATGCCCACCGCCTGATCGAGGAGTGCATGTTGGCCGCCAACGTGGCCGCGGCGCGCCACTTCGAGCGTAAGAAGATCCCGGCCATCTATCGTATCCACGACCTGCCGAGCCAGGAGAAGTTGAGCGACCTGCGCGAATTCCTGGGCCAACTCGCGCTCAGGCTCCCGGGCGGGGACAAGCCGGTCGCGGCCGACTATGCCCAGTTGCTGCGCGAGGTCAAGGACAGGCCCGACCGCGCCCTGATCCAGACCGTGCTCCTGCGCTCCATGCAGCAGGCCATGTACAGTGCCGAGAACGTGGGTCACTTCGGCCTCGCCTTCCCCGCCTACACCCACTTCACCTCCCCCATCCGCCGCTACCCGGATCTGATCGTCCATCGCATCATCAAGCACCTGCTGGCGGACGGCACCGCGGCGGATCTGGACTATTCCAAGTCCGACCTGCAGCAGATCGGCGAGCACTGCTCCGGCACCGAGCGGCGCGCCGACGAGGCGACCCGCGACGCCAACGACTGGCTCAAATGCGAGTTCATGCAGGACAAGCTCGGCGAGCAATTCGACGGCACCATCACCAGCGTCACCTCCTTCGGCATCTTCGTGCAGCTCGACGCCATCCACATCGACGGTCTGGTCCACATCACCGCGCTCGACAACGACTACTATCACTTCGACCCCATCGGCCACCGCCTCCAGGGCGAGCGCAGCGGCAATGTCTATCGCCTGGGCGACCGGCTGCGCATCCAGGTCGCCGCGGTCAATCTGGACGATCGCAAGATCGACTTCGTGCTGGCGCCGGGTGAGACACCGGCGGAGGGTGACAAGCCGGACGCCAAGCGGCGGCGGCGCAAGGCCTGACCCGCAGACGACCTGCAATTCCCAGCGGCGCGGGACAGCCCCGCACCGCGGGCCGAGGCCTCACCGCAAGAGTCGCGCAGCGACGCTGTGGGAGCGGCTTCAGCCGCGACGGGCCGGGCGGGAAACGCGGCGTCGCAGTTCCGGGCGGGACGGGGCATCCGCCCCGTCCCTCTGGCTCCCACGCTCCAGCGTGGGAGTAAGTGCGGACGCTCCAGCGTCCCCCTGCCGAATCGAATCGGGCCGCTGGAACGGCCATAACGCGGGCGGGACGGGGCATTCGCCCCGTCCCCAACGTTTATTCCGGCGCCCAGCCGTGCCGCAAGTCTGCGGGTCCGGAGAAAACGTTTCGGACGGGGCGAATGCCCCGTCCGGCCAAGGACTGCATTCCCACGCTGGCGTGGGAACGAGAAAACACTGCGTCAGCCGCCCCAGACAATGAACAATTGACTCGTAACCGGTCTTGAACAAATGAGCTATACCCCCGACCTTTCAGCCGCCGCCGGCCGCCACCTTGATGCAGCCGAGGCACTTGCGGAAGGCCCGCGGCGCCGGGTTGCTGGCTACCTTAATGGCGTCGCGGCCGAGTGTGCCATCAAGGCGATGATGCGGGACGCGGGGCTGATCCCCCAGGGGCCACGGCGAGAGGATCCGTTCTACGCGCATTTCCCCCAGTTGCGCACTATGATGCGTGATCGTTTGAAGGGTCGCCGCGGCGGCCCGCTCTTGAAATTCATCAACGACGATCGATTCATGACCCGATGGGACACGGACATGCGCTACTGCAAGGGGAGTGAAATCCAAGATTCCTGGATCAGTGCCTGGCAGACACAAGCACGTGATGCCGTCGCTGCAATCGGCACCTGAGACCGGCCATGACAATTCGATTCGACGATAGCCTCCCTACCCTTGCACAAGTGGTGGCCGAAACGCTTGGAGAAAAGGTGCTGGCCGCGGGCGTCGCTGTGCGCGACACGACCGGGCGTCTCTGCTTCTTCGCCGCTTCCGAGTTGGACGAGACTACGGTGGAGCGCCTTTCGGACCGGCTTCGCATCGCCCTCGGTCCCTACGCGCGGTCGGATCGCGTCGCCGCCGGAGCCACCGACTACGGGGTTACGCAAGTCCTGACGGACCCCGCCGCCCTGACCGTCGCCGCCGGCGCCTATCGCGTCCGCCTCTTGGACCGCCGACTGGTCGGGGCGGATTGGCTCCGCGCCCCGTTCCCCGCAGCACCGCCGCCGCCGCGCTTCGTCTTCGCGAGCCTGAAGGGCGGGGTTGGCCGATCCACGGCGCTTGCGGTCACGGCTGCGGACCTGGCAAGCCATGGCCTGCGGGTGCTGGCGATCGACCTCGACCTCGAGGCACCCGGTCTCGGGCCGATGCTCTTGGACGAAGGCACCCTGCCTGAATTCGGGGTGCTCGACGCACTGGTGGAGAACGGCCTCGCGCCGCTCGACGAAACCTTCCTGACCGATCTGGTCGGACCTTCCGGGTTGGCCGGCGGCCGCGGGCGGATCGATGTCATCCCGGTGCTGGGCCGACGATCCCTGAGCCACCCCGCCGATGTGCTCGCCAAGCTTGCGCGCGCCTATGTGGAAGACATCGGGCCAGATGGCAACGTGGCCACTGTCCTTGATCAGATCCGCACCCTGGTTGATAGCTTCGCCGATCCGCGCCGTTACGACGCGATCCTGGTGGATGCACGCGCCGGTCTTCACGAGACCACGGCCGCGGCACTCTTGGGCCTGGGAGCCGAGGTATTCCTGTTCGGCCTTGATGAACCTCAAACTTATCAGGGACTCACCGCGCTGTTGTCCCACCTGGCGCGATTCGTCGATCGAGAGCAGGGTGCACCCGAATGGCTAGGCCGGCTCACCCTGGTCCAAGGCAAGGCAACGCAGGGGCACCCGGCGCGCCAGGCATTCGCCCAGCGTTGCCAAACCATGTTTACGGACGTCGGACTCGGGCCAATGACACCGACGGCGGCGCCTGAGTTGCCAGTCGCCGGGATCTTCAGGGACATCCCCTGGGACGACACAGCCCCCGACGCGGCCGTGCTTCCCGACGAAGATTGGCAACCCCGCACACCGCTGGCCGTGGCCGACGACCCCCGGTTTCGCGGCTTCGACCCCCAAGTGCGACCTGATCTGTTGGCAGAGCCGGTCTATCGGTCGGCCTTCGGTCAACTGCTGGATCAGATCCATGACGCCCTGCCGATCCTTATCCCTGTTGGGCTTGACTCCCTCATCGCGGGCACACCAATGATAGGAGTCGGCTCCCTGCGGCGCTCCGAAACGCCTGCGCCCGGAGATGAGGACCGCCAATGAGCCTCACCGCCAACGACTTCAGAGCCATCCGCAGCGCCATCGCCGCGATCCCGCCGGATGCCTCCAACGACGCCGTGGGCGCGAATGCCGCAAGGCTCGAAGACCTGTACGCCCCGGAGACCCACGCCGCGGCCCTAGACCCAGCGACACCCATAGTCCTGGGCTCGCGCGGGAGCGGCAAGAGCTTTTGGGCCAGCGTGCTCTTCCAGCCCGACACCCGGGAAGCGGCAGCGCGGGCCTATCCCAGACTTGGACTGGACCGGCTTGAAGTCCGCTTCGGCTACACGGGTATCGGCGGCCCGGATGGCGTGCCCGGGGATGCCATCGACACCGCCGTTCCCCCGAGCGGGGACCACGATGACGCCAAGGCGTTTTGGTGGGCCACGATCCTGAGCGCCGCGGCCCGCTCGGTTGGCAATACGACCGCGCGACCCAGCGCCTTCTTGGGCATGGCACGCGACTACGAGGCCCGCGAAGATCAACTCCTTGCCCATGAAAACAGGCTGCGTGCCAAGGGCAAGAGCCTGCTGGTGGTCTATGATGCCCTGGATACCGTAGCGCGGACCTGGCCCAGGCGGCGCCTGCTGACCGAGACCCTGCTGGAGGTAGTGTGGGCCATGCGCGCCTACCGGGCGATCCGGCTCAAGCTCTTCCTGCGACCAGACCAGCTCGACGACGATGCCCTGCGGTTCGTGGAGTTGCCGAAGCTGCGCACCGGCGCCATTCGACTCGATTGGTCCGCGTGGGATCTCTACGGTCTGCTCTTCGCCCGGTTGGCTCTGGCCCCGGACGACGATGCCAGGGCCTCATTCGCGGCGTTGCTCCAGTTGAATAACCTCCCGCAGGGGGACAGGGATTCTATCCTCACCCACCGTTGGCCTTTGGCATTCAAACCCACGGATCAAAGGACGCTCATGACGGCACTCGCTGGACCCTACATGGGACAGGGTGCCTATGCCTATAAGAAAGGCAACACCTACGACTGGCCGATGACACATCTTGGCGATGCTCGGGCCGAGGTCACTCCCCGCAGTTTCCTCGGCATGATGATCGCTGCCGCCCGTTACCTGAACCCGCCAGTTGACCGGGTCATCACCCCCGAGGGCATCCGTCACGGGCTGCGTGCCGCATCCAAGACCCGGGTGGATCAGTTGCACCAGGAGTTTCCCTGGATCAAGGGGGTGCTGGCCCCGCTTGCCGGTCTGCTGTTACCGCGGGGGGAGGAGGATGTGTATCACGTCTGGAGCAATGCGCTGACCGTGCAGCGGCTCATCGCCGATGCCGAAAACAACTACCTGCCGCCGTTCCCCGACCCCGAGCGACAGGGCGAGCATGAATTATTCGTCGCCCTCGAACGCATCGGTGTCATGTTCCGACGTAAGGACGGTCGTCTCGACATGCCTGATCTCTTCCGGGTCGCGGCGAAGCTGTTGAGGAGGGGGGGCATTGCGCCGGTGTAGGGTAGCCAAGCGGTGGCCCCGGCACGCAACAGCGGCCATCGCCAAGGTGAAACATTGACCATGGGCAATTTCGGAAAACTTGAGCGGATGAAGGTCGAAGGCTACAAGTCCATCGAGCGACTCGACTTGCGCCTGAAGCCCTTGAACATCCTCCTCGGCGCCAACGGCGCAGGAAAGTCCAATTTCATCGGACTGTTCAGATTCGTCAACCAACTACTGAACAAGAATCTGCAATTTCATGTCGCTCAGCAGCTTGGCGCGGATAAGCTGCTCTTTTTCGGACGCAAGCGAACCAGTGCACTGACGATCGACCTGCACTTTACGCCGAACGCCTACAGTGTCACATTGGCTCCAGACACGGCGGGAGGGGTGCTATTCCAAAAGGAAGTATGCAAATTCTTCGGCTACTCCATCGGCTATTCCGGAGGCATCAAGTATTATCACTTGGGAACTCCCGGTGCCAGAGAATCGGCACTACCCGACCAGCCGCACAGCAAAGATGCGAGCGGCCATATCGTCGGCTACCTGCGGGATTGGAAGGTCTACCACTTCCATGACACGAGCGAATCCGCAAGAGTCAAGCAGCCCGGCCGCATTGACGAGACGGCGGCCCTGATCCCCCAGGCGGACAACCTGGCGGCCTTTCTGCGCGCGCTGCGCGACACCCCGGCCTACGCCTTGATTGTCAAGACCATTCAACGGGTGGCACCGTTCTTTCTCGACTTCGTTCTCGAACCAGAGCCGGACAACCCCCGGCAGATCCGATTGCGCTGGCGCCACCGCGGCTGCGACGACACCTTCGATGCCGCCGACTTCTCCGACGGCACCCTGCGTTTCATCTGTCTGACCACCTTGCTGCTCCAGCCGCGGCTTCCGACGATCATCCTTCTCGCAAAGAGTTCTCGTTCATACCTCGGCCTTGCGTTTCCCAAAGCTTGCGCCTCCGCGATGGTACCGCATACGGCGATCCCGTAATTCTTCGGGAGTGAGAAGCAGCCCGTTCGGCCGGTCATTGGGGTTGCCAAGGGACGCGTCGGGATCCAATGCCCAACCCTGCAAGTAAGCGATAAATGCACCTACAACGCGAGCCAGCGGTGGCGGCACCGCATTTCCCACCTGGCGGTATTGCTGCAAGCGGGATATTGAATCGGGCCAAATAAACGAATCAGAGAAGCCCTGTAAGCGAGCACTCTCCCGCACCGATATAACGCGGTTGTAGAGATAGTGGACCGGTCGAAGCGGCGAGAAGTTACCACTTCCCGCGCGAAGCGTGTAGCCCGGTCTATCAGGATGTAGTCGGTCATGATAGGAACCGGGATCCCTTTTTCCTGGCGCAAGGCGCGCGAAGGCTTCGGTCATCCGTGGCGTGTGCTGCGTACGAACGTGATTAGGAATTGCTGCTGCCGCTGGCTCCTCCACATCCGGCAGATCGCTTAGGGCGTCGCGGCATGTAACGTAGGGAGCATGAAATAAATCAGGAATAGCTGCGTGCGTTGGGCCGGGTGGGAACGGGAACCGCGAGCGTCCCCTGACAGCGACCAGGATCAGTCTTTTCCGGTTCTGCGGCACTCCGTAATCGGCTGCGTTGAGAATTCCGTACTTAACTCGGTAACCCATGCTGGTGAGTTGCGCTTCGATGTCGTCGATAACCGCACCATCATGAGCGCTGATTAACGAAGGCACGTTCTCAAAAATCACGGCCCGTGGGTTGATCTGGCAAATCAGGCGAAGATACTCCTGTATGAGCTGTGCTCGGGGATCGGCGAGACCAAGCCGCTTTCCGACAATACTAAATGGCTGGCATGGGGGGCCGCCGACAAGAAGATCAACGGATGCAACACCGGCGCTTGAAAGCAAGTCGTGACCGCTGAGTGCGGCCACGTCAGCCAGTAACGATCGACTGCCGCGATAAGCATGATTATACTCGAATACATCAACACTGGGCCGGTCATGGTCGACGCCGAGACGAACGTCATAACCAGCGTCGAGAAGCCCGGAACTCATGCCTCCGCAGCCACTGAAAAGCTCGATAGCGGTCGGGCGCTCCATCTAAAGAATCACCGGTCGTGTGTGGCGAATGAATTCCAGTTGCTTCTCAGACAGCACCAAGCGATAGCAGGCTGATCGGACCACTATCAAGTCGCTGGGTTCAGTCGTAGCATTGAACTCAAGTATATGCATCAGACCACGTTCGTCGACTTTGAGAGCGAGCGGTCTGACTTCGTGACCTGGGAAATAATCTCCACTAAAGGCGACCATTACTGCTATTTGCACGCGATTCACGGGGTCAGCCACAGCCTTCGCCTCAATGGGGACGACCACGGGGATTTCGTCATCGCGAAACGCTACGCCCACATCCAACTCGTCGAGTTCTGCCTGGCCGATGCCCGCGACGCTCTTTCTGACGTGCGAACGCAACCGGTATATACGCAACCCCGTGAAGTGATCGAAGAGCTTACAATAGCTTGCGACAGTGAGCAATGCCTGTTCGTCCACATCCGCCAAGTTTTCGGGCAAGAGTCGACGGACTGGTATCGGCGTGAGATCAAGCGCCTCAATCGGTTTGGTGTCAGGAAGATCGATGACTGTGCTGGCGGCCTTCTCAAGACGGTATTTTCCGCGACCGATTTGGCGAAGAATGTAGAAGCCCAACGCAATGATCTCTGCTGGAAGGACCGTCCGCGAGCGCATCCTGTAGACGACATCGGCGGGGTTTCGCGCGGTGATGCCAAGTTTCTCTGCGGCCCTTCGAACATCGTCGAGACTAAAGTCGATCGCAACGCAACCTTCGCTGTATTTCTCCTGGAAGATTGCTCGCAGGATCGGTACGTAGACTTGGCTAGTGAGCCCGTGCGACTGAAGTAAACGCCCCTCTCCGATCGACACGGAAACTCCTAATCATTCAAAATCAAAATCCAAGATGCCCGGAGCGCCGAAGCACCTAACCGTCACAGCAACGGACCTGATCCAGCTCGATCTCAACGTCGCTTGTTGGCCCGCTGAGATGCCTGGATCGGACTGGGAACAGCTTACCATCCCGATGCCGCGCTCGCTGGACTCCGTCACCGTCCCTCGAGAATGGGCACGTTCCGCCAACGAGATCAAGTGTCGCACCGAAAGCGGCGAACGGCAGCGACACTAGGGTTCCTCCATCCTCGGCTCAAGCCGCCGCCCGGTGACTGGCTACCGCCGCTTCGGCCGACCCGCCCCCGCTAAACCCTTGGTCGAGGCACTCACGGTTGAGTTGCTGCGCCCTTGCGGTAAAGCCCGCTCCACGCGGACCTTGGCCAAGGCCAGCCACCGCTCGTCGCCCGGTTGGTCCGCCGACTGCTCCAGGCTGGCGATGAGGGTAGCGGCGGCCCGCTCATCCCCCCGGGCGCGGCTGAGCATCGCCAGGACACCA
>Ga0247842_10002181_pt1 | contig 29807 bp, 20 predicted proteins | sample LaCruzMarch2015__3_FD_192411 | JGI IMG/M metagenome (GOLD analysis project Ga0247842, IMG submission 192411) | Freshwater microbial communities from meromictic Lake La Cruz, Castile-La Mancha, Spain - LaCruzMarch2015_19m | ecosystem: Environmental > Aquatic > Freshwater > Lake | place: Spain...
CAACAAGCAATACAGATCCCGGGGGTTTTAGGTGGCGTCCCGATAGAAGTCCATGATGTGTACGGGGATGTTCATCAAGGCACGGGAAATAATAACTTCCTAGACCTTTCATACACCTGCGGACCAGAAGCAAATGAGTTGGTCAACCAGTTGAAAGCGGCACAAAAAGCTCAGGGAATGAGCGGTGAGAAAGAAGGGGGCATTTTGCTTAAGGTTAATATTGTTGAGAAAGGTGGTATCGGTCCAGTTGATATTAACAACCTCGCCAGCTGGTACTACAACCAAGGATCAGACAAAAGCCGTGGTGGTGGATCCTGGGGCGGTAAGCATGCTATGTGCAGCAGTGTATGGAGCTCAGACCAAACTTTTGCTAGTGCTGGCTGCGGAATTACCTCGATGGCAATGATCGCCAGATATTTTGGCAAAAATATTGACCCTTATCAAATGGGCCAGCAATTTTGTTCTAACGCTGGATCAATGAATGTTGGCGATAGTACCATTAAGGATGTGGCAAAAAAAACGCTGGGGATGAAAGCTGTTCATGTTCCAAATCCATCCGCCGAACAAATTATTTCATTAATTCAGCAGGGACACGCACCGATGATACTTTATGGCTTCCATGTTTTTGATTCATCTCGTTACCATTTTGTTGTTGTTGCTGGTTACGATGGTACCAACTTTATTATCAATGACCCATCACGCGGTTCTGCCCGCCATGTTCCACCGGCAAATAAAGGGTCACAATCGGAACTTTGGTATTTCACCAAATAATCGACTTAAAATGCCTAAATCAATCATCAAACAAAACGAGCTTACATTCCGGATGATACTAATAGGTTTTTCAATTCTGACAGCAATATTGATTTATTTTCTCTTTTTTACCAAAGCTAAGGTTTCAGTCGAAGTCGTACCGACAAGTGCGGTCGTGACACTAGACAATAAACCATCTGCAATCACTAATGGCAGTGCTAGCTTTGTCACCAGTCTGGGCAAGCATACATTGCGTGTTGAGGCAGATAATTACATTGGCTACAAACAGGAAGTCAATTTGTCTCGAGGACGTAATTTTTCTAAATCAATAACTCTAACAAAAGCTCCGACTCCAGTAAAAATTGCAGAAAATGCACAATATGTAGCGATAAGTGGTGATAATGTCTTTTATTTTAATCCAACAGATAAGTTATTTTATTTAGCCAAAATTCACTACATAACTGGAGGACAGGCAGAAGTAGCATCTGCTCAAGCAATTACCTCAAAACCGCTGGTTAGTTTTGACAAAATTATTTGGTCACCAAACTGTGAGTTAGTTGCCATTAAACGAGGGACAAGTGTTTCAGTCCTCGACTTTAAAAAATATGATTTTGTTCATCAAAATGAAATATCCTTTGGAAATAACATTGGTGACATCGCCTGGTCCCCTGACAACTCTAGACTAGCCTATTACTACGCTCCACCGTCAGGTGAAAAGTCATTGATATTTTCCGACGCCAACAACCAAAATATCACAAGAGTAGTTAACTTCGCTGAAGCTGGGATAGAAAATCCATTTTTAGCCTTTTCTCCTAGCTCCGAATATCTGACTATCGTCCCTCGCAATCAAAATTTTGATCAAAACAAAATATATCTTCTAAATGTTTACACTCGAACAATCACACCTAGTAATTCTGCGGGCAACCAGAAAGAAGCACTTTTCTCAGCCGACAGCAAAAAAATTATTTATTCAACATACTCAGACAATCAGCAAAATCCAGTTCGTCAAATATTGTCAGTCATGGATTTAAACTTCAGCAACAGTAAATCACTTGGTATAGCAGCTAAAGCAACTGATATTAGGCTGTGGCAAAATTTTGACCAAATTTTCTTGCCAGTTAATTCCACAAGGAGTAAAATGATGGTAGTCGACCTAAACACTGGTCAGACATCCGAGTTTTATTTTACTGGCCAAAGCGATTCTAATATCAGCGAGGTCGCCCTCAACGGTCAGAAAAATGCCGCAATTTTTGTCTCAAAAAGTATTTTATATTTCGTAAAATTGGAGGGGAATGGGTGAGGCTGCGCCAAAACTCCCGGAGGGTCAAGGTTCCCGTCGGTCAATGGATGGGATAACAAGTACATCCAAACCGAAGCTAACGCTATTGTCAGAAGACCAAGCCAACAAAGTTCCAACCAGCGGACAATATGTTCCGCCTAGTTTGAGTTTAGTCCAAAACGATGAAGACGAGTTAGAAGACGAAGAAACAGACGAGGAAGAAAATAGCCCAGATTTACAATTACTTGATGAAAATGATAATGGTCCAGAAATCGGTCAAGGTCAACTTGATCAAAATACTAGTGCTGCTCCATCAAATTTGACACCACCAAGGCTCGAGGGTGAGCCTGAAGCAGATTATCGTCAGCGGGTAATGAATACCGGTGTTATTCCAAGTGACGTTGCGAAATCAAACCTGGAAAACGAGCAGGTACCTGGCGGTCAAGCCTACAAACCACCAGGGGGAACCAAAAGCGACGAAGAAAAAGACCAAGCTAAGGACAAACTCAAACAACAAGCAACTACTGAAGCAAAATCAGCAGTTAAAAAAGGCGCCAAGGCAACAACCGACGCTGCAGGACAGGCAATTAAAAAAGCTGCTGCCCAAGCTGCGAAGTGGGCTGCCGAACTGGCGACTAAAGCCGTAGCTGCTACTGCTGAGTACTGGCTTCCAATTTTATTTATTATTATTGCTGTCATCTTGATGATAGTCGCAATCGTTTTTCTTATTCGTGCGCTTCAAACTCCAAACGCTAATGGCTCAAGCCCCGTTCAAGCTGCCGATATTGTCAATGATCACCCGCTAATACAATCGGTTCTCGCTCTCTCTAGCCCGGCAGAGTTTCAAAAATATCTCGATGAAAACAAAGCGAAACTTTTGGCTAATATTGACAGTTTCATAGCCGAAATCAACGCCAGACATCCGGGCGACGGGAGAATTGCCCCGACGACACAAAGCTTAACTGAAGCCAAAACTTTAATTTCCGCCTACACCACTCCCGACGCCACTAAAGCATCGGCAATTCATCAGAAAATTTTGGACGCTGTTAAGCCGTGGTCAGTAACATTAAACCCCGGAGGACTAATCTTTCCAATTTCTGGCTTCAATGTCCAGCACCCAGGAACTGGCAGCGACTACTACACCCATAACCCCAAAAGACAAACTCACAGAGGAATCGATAGGGGCACTGAAGTTGGCACACTGGAGAGAGCACCGGCCGACAGTGAAATAATTTATTTAAATGAAACTGAATGCAAAGACTATGTTGATATGGGCTCTGGATGTAATGGTGGTTTCGGAAATGCAATTGTTGGGAAAATTACTACTGGCAACTGGGCTGGTTACTATTGGGAAATACACCATCTTAAGCAATTTTCTTCCAAGCCATACGGGATAACAAAAGGCTCAATTGTGAAACAGGGCCAACTGGTCGGTCAATGCGGATACAATGGACAAGCGCAAGGAGAGCATATCCACTTTCAAGTTGATAAACCCGAAGCTGCATCAGGCGGCTTTCCGGTTGGCATTGGAAGAGAAGAACAAACTATAGACCCATATACTCCTCTGGGGTGGCAACGATGAAAAAATTTCTGCAAAAATTGCTAATAATTGTTACAACACTGGTAATAGTCGTTCAACCACTTTTATATTTGTCGGAAGTCCGAGCCGAGGATGACGCTGCGCCAGAAACACCAGATATTGTTAATGCCACTGATTCAATTAATGGTGATGACCCGGGCGGCGATCCTGGTGTTAACTCTGGCAGAGTCACTGATCCAATTCAGGAGGCAGCAGCGTCGCTCGAAACATATGGCTATGACAACTCAAATACTTTGACTCAAGGCAGCCCAGAAAACCAACTCTCTAAAATCAACAACCTCTCAACTACAATAAGTAAACTGGTGTTGAACCAAGGTGATCTTCAAGACTTGCGAACTCTTTCTTGCCTTGGCGACTCAATTCCTGATTTTGCTAGTTATCCAGAGTCTCTGGCGTCTGCCACCGGCAAGTATGTTGAAGAAATACTGATGCTAAAGTCAGAACACCCAGAACAATGGCAAGATTTAGTAAAACAAGCTCAGGAAACTGCGAGACAAAACATTGTTGCTAACTTAAAAACTGATGTTAAAAACTTTGCCTGTATTGCTGGAGTTGATGAAACCATGGCCGCTGATATGCTGGCACATGATCAGGAATCTGTCAGTGCTATTATTGATTACGCTAAAGATAAGGTTGTGATCGACCGTCGAGTATTGTTATTGCTGACAAACTTAGTCACACCGAAAAATGAAAATGGTGCTGGACATGACCGAATTCGAGTCCTTAGAATTCGCAATGGTTATGACCGTGATGCTCGCTCCTTATCAAGAGAATCAGATGCCATTCGAGACGCAATCAATCAAAAAGCCCAGGCTCAAGCAGAAACTGTTGCTGATGTTTCAGCCTCCAGCCGCGACGATTTAAGTAGCAACCCAGAATTCCAATCTTCCGAGGCCCAAGCATCTGTGATCAGTTCAACTGGCACTAATCAGGGTGATCTGATTTTCAACACCAATGAAAGTGATGTAAATTTGTCGGCTCATGCTAAGGGGGAAGCAATCGATGTTTCCGAAATAGATAACATGAAATGCACCCTGATCAAAAGACGACGACTTGGAGGCAGCACCTTAGTGCCCCAACCACCGACTCCAATCAAAGTCGCTTGGCAAACCTCCGAAGGATATGATACCTCTCCGCCACCTGATTATTCTAGCCTGTCAATGAATCTTCGCCAAATGGCCAGCGGTCAGTATTTCGACCTTCTAAATGAGCTCGGCATTGATCCCAACACTGAAGATGATCTTTCAAGCGCCTCGTTCGGTGATGTTGCCAGCCTAATTGGTGAATCTCTTTTGGCAGAAATTTTGAATTCACCGACCAACTCACTTCAAGGATATTCGCTAACCGACACTGTAAAAATGATCGGTGGTATGATATTGGCCGACAAGTTAGGGTTGCCGAGACAAGCATTTATTGACGCGGACTTAGCCAGTCTCTCAGACCTAGAATCAAAAATTGGTGAAGCGGTTTTAGAGAAAAAACTCAATCTTTACTATGGCTCGATTCGTGGAAATAATCTGGCAGAGATTTTAAGCAATATCGGTCTTCGTCACGTTGAAAAACAAATAGGTGTACCAGTCGGGACAATTTCCGCTGGCCTAAGCGGCCCAGATTTGAAATTGGCAATAGGTAGAAGATATTTTGAATCTAAACTACACATTCAATCTGGCACACTCACCAGCGATACTAACTATAAAAAACTTCGAGATAAGGCTGGGAGCAGAAAAATCGACCTGCTATTTACTAATCCAGCAGAGGTCGACGATACACTCGGAATCGATTTCCATTATTCCGAGGATTATAAATCCGGGAGAATTTCTGCTGATCAATACGCCACAGCTATTGGTGAAAAACTTCTCTACGACAGAGCTTATATTTTTGCCTATACTGCGTCTGCGGCAAATGCCCTAAACCTAAATCCGGTCTCGGCAGCTGGAGAGCAAGGGTTACCTGTTACTGACAATGATCGACCTACGAGCATGTCAAACACAGCCCTAAATTCGGCTACCGCCATCGCTCAAGCCAGATTCAATTGGATTACAAGCGGACAAATGACCGCCCAAAATGGCGTCGTTCCACCAGCAACTTTTAGCCTGGTTTATCAAGGTTTGGGTGCTGAGGTACTGGCCTCCGCACTTAGCAGTAACACTGAGACGAGGCTCGCTTTGGTCAGCTGGATGGGGACAAACGCTATACCAAATAGCGGCCAATGCGCAATATCAGACCGAATAGTTGTCACTATACCCAAATACGGCTCAACCACCGGAGAAACGATTAGTGTAACTATTCCCGAAGATCAATTTATGGCCAGCTATGGCCTGAGACGCGGCGATTTCGCCCGACTTTTTGGTTGCTATAAATCGACGCCGATCGCCGTTTTTCGCGGCTTAGGTGAGAGTGAACTGTATAATGCGGTTCGAACCTCGTCGATGGCACAACAAGCTCAAGCAAGATTTCTTGCCGATCACCCTGAAATTGCCAATTTTTTGAATGATATTGAGTTTTACAGAACCAGAATTGAGACAATTAAATCTAATATCACGACCATCAAAAATGACTGGGGTAGCGCCAGTTCAGGTCAGGCTGATATGCAAAATTTGGTTAGTCAAATAAATGGCGACCTTGATCAAATTACAACTGCAGTTGAGTCAATCAACACAAGCAATCTAACTTCCATTGGTAGCTCGTCTATCGTTAGAACTATCCGCTCAATACCAACGATGACTGACCAAATTCTGACTTACATAAATACAATTCAGAATGGTAGCGATCAATCACTTCGCGATCGCGCAAACCGAACTTTGATAAATATCACGACCGTAATCCACGCAATAGATGAAATTCTTTCAGGGGCAGTCCAACCAGAACTTGAAACTATTCAAATTAATGATATCAATATCAACGGCAGCGGCTCTAGCTCCAGAAACTCTAGCGGAACAGTAAATAATAACTCTGGAAAAACTCTCAATCGTGCCAACTTAGTCCTTATGCTGTCTGGCAAGCTATCACCAAAAGATTATCTAATATCGATCGGCTCCAATCAAATCGAGAGTACGCTTAACTTGCCAAATAATAGTATTTTATACTTTGCCAAATATTTAGTCAGTTCGTCGAAAAAAGACACTGATCTAAAAAATGCCTTCTTCCGCTCAATCGGCCAGGCTCAACTCGAGGAAACATTTGGCATGCCACCGTTCTTTTTCCAGGGAGATAATCCAGGGGGAGAAGCTACGCTGACCGATGTTAAAATTCATATCGCCAACACTTTTCACGTCTCAGAATCTGAAGCCGGGGCGAGAATTATGCAAGCGTTAAACCTACCAGGCAACTTTTCTGAAATAGAACGCCGCAGTGTTATCTTAGATTCTTCGGTTTTAGCAGCCGCAAAAAATATCGACTCTAAGCTGGGGATAGAAGACAATACTACCGCCAAGTTTTTGAACAACGAGCCGTTAAATAAGGGTTCAATCGGAAATAGCGATATTAGAATGTTAGCTGGAGCACTCAACATCCCAGAAGAGGCGATTTCCACTTTTATGCAAGTAAAGCAGGGTCGAGAATCTTTGTCTGACGCCCATCAAAACACACTCAACCGACTAATTAGTTATAACAGTCATAATGAGTTTGCAACTCAAGCAAATCCAGTGTCACCATCAAGCCCAGTTAACAGTTGCCCCATTGGTATTCACCTTGACCCAACTACTCACAAACTTGTTAGCACTTTTTTCGAGGATAATTCCTACATTTACACAAGTCGAGCAGGAACAGTCTCAACGCCGAATTTACAGGAAGCAAAAAACTATGCCACGAATGTGCCGGCAGATCAGCAGGTTGATTTCAGCCAAGCTATTTCAATTGGCGTCTTGAAGGCTAAAGGCAATGCCAATCCATCTGATGACCAAGTTAATAAGGCAAGCACAGATCTAAATAAATTTCTACAAGATACCAATGATGACGAACTTTACTCCGACCCGGAACTAAACGATTTAGCCGATATGCTTGGAGTTCCAATCGATACTCTAATTGAATTTTTTCAACGACCAGATGTTAAAGACAAGGCAAAATATGCTGCGTCGAAACCAATAAACGCTTATCTTGAACTAATCGGGCAGAAAACTGCTGAACGTAGAATTGTTTCTACCCTTCTCGGAAGCTTAGCAGTTACCTTCGGCGGCCTACGAGTCGATGCAACTGACATTTTTGACATCTTAAGCGGAAATAGCCGACAAGTTCTCTACCGAATCGGTTCAAGGTACCTTGAAAATCAACTCAACATTCCCCAAAACGTTATCATGCGTGCACTTGAAGCTCCAACTAAATTCCTTCGAGATTGTTCGCTGACAAATATTGGTAGTAACCTTTTGGGCACTGCGCTTGGTGTTGGCTCAGTTTCCTTAACAGGGAATATTTACAACAACATAGGTGCAGCTAGGATCGAACAGGCCTTAGGGCTGCCACAGGGTAGCTTCCGAGGACAAAGCATTGATGACTTAATATCCTATATCGGAGCACCAAAATTCGCTGACGTCTTTAGTCTTCCTCCAGATGTTGTAACCCCAGTGAGTATAACTAATTCACTACTCGACTCCGCAGGAGCCGCCAGCCTAGCACTTCAATCCTATAGCCAAAGATCACACAGGATTGACAATTTACTTGGTGGCGAGGAGTCAATCGGCTATACTACCCCAAATATTTTGGATGCTGCTTCAAGTTCAGTCGATCAGCTAGTCCGCAGTTTTGTCCATGATGCAACCAACTATCAAGCAATTTCTGGAACTGACAATCGAACAATACAAATTCAAAGATTTCAAATGCGAATTCGACAGATTGACCCAATGATTGGTTTAACACTTGGCTCAACTGAAAAGATGTTTAGAGATACATTGGGATACAAGCCAGATGACCTTGTCCGGGCTGCTGCTGGAAATGTACTAGCGATCAATGGACCGAACATTCTTTCTGCTCTTGGCTTAAGCACTGAAGCTGCAGGGATAGTTGCCACAGTAATTAACACACCAAAAATTGTTGATACTATTAAGTCTTGTGGAAGCGGTCACGCCGTTAACGGCTCAACCTGCGATCGCGGATTTCTCTTCGGCCAGTTGCAGCAACTGTTCGGGATCAACTTTGACGCCAAACTTGGATTGCCAAATGGAACAATTTCAGCAATCATTGAGAATCCAAAACTTGCTGCCTACAAACTGATTTCCGGCGCACTAACAAGGCTAGACGGGTCACTCGGTCTGGTTGATGAACATGGTAATCCATACGCAGATGCTTCATTTTCTGCGGCGTTCGGTGTTTGGGCTTGTGACCGTGACGTCTCGACCTGCCAATCGAACAATCAAACCTTCCCCAATATGACCCATCATAATGGTATTTTACCTATTGGTTATCCTGGTCTCCAAGTGATTGCCCATAACATGGCTAATCACTTTGTTGGCGACTGGTTAAACCGCATTGGAATCATCGAAGTTGGGAATCAATCAGGCAGTACTTATCCTGGCTTTCCTAATACCGAAGCTCTGCTACGCTCTAGTGCTGACATGCTACTTCACGGAGACTTGCGAGTTCTAGCCATTTCAGCTGGTGTTAAGGCACTCGAGGCTTTACATCTCTACAATGATTCATCATCAGCAAACCTTCCGGACCCTTTCCGAATTTCATTTGAGGATGTTTACTACGCAGTCATGGGTAATCCAATTATGGAACAGCAGTATTCAAACTCAATTACAAACAACTTCGCATTTTGGTACGACAAAGGCATCACTACCGACCCACCACACCTCTTCACCAATGACAGCGAAATGACCAATGGAACAAATCCTCTTTATGCCAGTCAATGTTACCCTGGCGCTGCTTCCTCAGCCAGTTGTGCCAATGCCAATTTGTTGAACTTCGCTTACTCTTACTACGACAATGCTGATTCATTTGCAAACTCAGCCAACAATTACGTTGCTGGAACACCGGCAGATCTTAATGCGACACTGCAAAGAATTGCTGCTGATCCAGTTGCCAGTCAAGAACTAGCAAAAGCCCAAGAATACGCAGTCAGCCAGGCCAGAAGCGACAACAGAAACAATCTTATGTGGAGAATGGCAGATGCAAAACTTTACCAATTGGACTCAAATATTCCGCTTGGTTTTGCCAGAACAATGTTCTCTGGAACAGGGCGACAAAAGACAATGATGTTGTTGCTTTATGCCGCAAATGCTTTCAACTTGAGCGATATTAAAATTGGCGGTGTTAGTCTCGGTGAAATTTCTACATACTTGCCGGTAGCTCAGGGCGTAATTGATTTCTTCAAAAACCCCGGAGCCTTTGATCTAGATACATTCTATAAATCTGGCAATTTGGCAAGACTTGATACTTGGATATCTGGCAGATTCTCCAACTTCCTTGGTTTTGATCTTCCAGCAGGAACATTTACCTCATTATTTTATGGACTGAAAAACAATAACTTCTCTGATAACATACCCGCAAATGGCGCAAGGCCGGAAATTGTAAGCATTAAAAATTTAGCTATTGATTGGGGAATATCTAAAATCACCGCTTGGGCCGATAAAGCGCTCGGATTACCATCTGGTACAGTTTATACGGCTTACAAAATGTATCAATCAATTCAAGCTGCCAGAGCCGGAGTCACTGCTGCTAGCTTCGCCATAGCCAATGCTCAACAGGCTGTCAACGCTGCCACTAGCCTTGAAGACGCAGCTGCGTTAGCAAAAGCAAATGCGGATTTGGCAAAAGCCAACACACAAATGGGGGATGCTAAGGCCAGTATCACCCAGCTTAAAGCCGAACTTATTTCATTCATTATCACAACACTTTTCGCCAAACAAATCGCCGCTGTTGAACAAGCACTTGGACTGGTGCCAGGGACTGGGGCAATCCTGGTTTCTGCGGCTGTTTCATTCCTGATGACTGGAGCAATCCCCTGGATTGGTATCGCAATGTTTATTGTTATGAACCTCTTTGGAGTTTATAAAGTTGATCTTTGGTGTACCGCAGATGGTTACTATCCCAAGAAAGAAAATCCACCAGATCAATCTGTCTCGGATAATGGAAATCTTGGAATTTTTGACGGTATGGAGAACAACGCCAGAAAGCAAGGTTATATTGATGCCGCCAGATACAAGACTAGAACAGTAATCGGCGACACACTAATGCTAGGTGAAAAGATAGGGGACAAAACAGCAGTTCCTTCTCAGATCATGACTGGTCGCCAAGAAGATGCTGATTACTGGCAATACAAAGTCGACGAGGTAATTTGTTCTAAGATTGGTGGTTGTGCTGGAACTCGCGCAGGAATTTGGGCAAACCCACAAACAACGTCATATATACACATAGGATTTTAAATCAGACCCCGACACCTCGATAAAATAACTTCTCTGTGTGAAAAGTGCCAAACGAAACTCGTTTGGCACTTTCTGTTTTAGGCTGATTGTCTAAGAAATTTTGTGATCAGAGATTATTCAGCAATGAAATAGATCAATTTATATTCTGTATTCTTATTTTCGAAACTATAATTTTCCCGACTTTTTTGTTCACATATGCGATGATTTCTTCGCTCATCATTTGAACCTCTCCTGCATCAATTGAATCCTTACAGGAAAGCTTTAGAACGCCTTTAGAGAACGATGTTGCTTCAAAACTACCCTTGCCATATTCCGAGGCAAAAAAGCAAATCTGAGACGCTACAGCCGCCCCTCCGAGCCCCTTCTTAACCATCACCGGCATCAATATTTTGTCTATTCTATCCATATCCAGATTGTAGCAGAAAATAAAAAATAGACCGGCCAATAACGGCCGGCCGTAATTCTTATTGCTCCTTCCCCCTTAATCGCTCAACCTGTTCTTTCAGACTCTTAATGGTGTGACCGTCGCGGATCATACGTAGTACTATCCTGTCGTGTTCCAAACGACTCAACTTGTCTCTAAGCAGGATCTTCGACGCCAGATTGATGAGCTCTCGCTCCATGTCGCGCAAAAGCCATTCGGCAGGCTGATAAACTGTTACGATGTTGCCATTTTTCTCGAGAAACATATCCACCCGAAGCTCGTTGGTGGTGTTATTGAGCGGAGTTGCTTCTCTGGCGAAGACTTCGAGAAAAAGAGCCCCGTTCCTAGATACAAGATCAACCCGCCAAACCCTTTCCACGCTTGCAGGTTGGGTGACGTAGTTAGCCTCAACAATTCTTCGGATTAACTGTTCAACTTTCTCGTCGATCTCCACGTCTTTGTGCTCAATGACAAACATCGCTTTCACCTCTTTTTTCAGTTAAGCGGAACGACTAAATGTAGTTAAAATAGCAGTTTTTGTCAAACTGTTTTTACAGAGTCATACAATTATTGATATCGATTTTAGTTATTGTGGATATTTTGTAGTAAATATGTTACGATAGTTTAAATGTTAAACTTTGAGGAAAAATTCTTACCGATTTTCGCCAACTTCGGCTTAAAAGACCAAGAGGCTAGTGTTTATTTCGCATTACTAAAAATTAAACAGGGAGGAGTTCGCGAAATTAGTCGAGCCTCAAAAATTCAAAGAACTTATGTTTATGACATTTTGCGCGGTTTAGAGGAAAAGGGTATTGTTTCTTGTATCGAAGTTCGCGGCAGAAAACTCTACTCGGCAATCTCGATTGATCAATTCAAACTTCGCCAAACCAATCAGTTAAAAAAGCTTGAGAACGCAATTCCTGAAATAAAAAGTTTGATAGGCTTTTCTGCTAATTCTCCAAAAGTTCAATTTTACGAGGGCAAAGATGGTTTTATTGAAGCTCAAAACGACACTTTGAACATGCCAAGAGGAAGCGAGATTTTAGCATACTACACTGGACGAGGATTCTATGCGGAGGATCAAAAAACACCCAGCGATTATATTAAGAAGCGAATTGAAAAAAATATTCGAGTTCGCGCGATTGGGGCTGATACCCCAGAAGTTAGAATCTGGTCCGAAAACGATGCTAAGCAGCTACGTGAAAGTCGAATGGTACCTGAAGAAAAATTTCCATGTGAAAATGAGATCAACATTTATGGTGATAAAGTCAGCATCCTGTCATTGACTAACGAAATGATCGCCGTGGTAATTGAATCCAAGAGCATCGCAAACACACAACGAGCTATTTTCGAGCTTGCTTGGGAAGGCGCTGATAAATACAAAAAATAAATACTAAGACAAAAGAAAAAATCACCCTTTCATAGGTGATTTTTTCTTGAGAACTCCCTCCACATTTTTTAAAAGAGGATTGTTCCATAGACAGTGCCAACGGCAACTGCCAAAATTGCAACGACGCTCATTGTGATCGCTTGTACAAACGTAAGATCAGGCTTGCGCTTAACCCTAGGCTCGTCTTGGATCTCTTGAGCGGCGATTTCTTTCTCATTCATTCCCGCTCCTTTGTTAAGTTGCTAATTTAATTATAGCAGAAGCGGAAAGTTTTGTCTAGTCCCAAATTACTGATTGCCTCCAAGAGCATCTTGGTTTCGCCTAGCAATATTGACCAATCTGGCACCAATATCGGCGACCCGTGAATCTCTCATTTCGCCTTGACCAGCGTCTATTATGGTGTGCCCAAGACGTAAAATATAATCATCAAAATCGGCTAATCTAGCCTCCGATGCTTTTAACTGTGTGCTTAGGTCAGCAATTTCAGTCTCACTTGCCACTCCTAATCGACCGGATAACTCTTCATTTGCCCTCATTACTCTTGTGACTGCTTGAGTGTACTCCTCAAGACGGCGACCACGATCAAAAGCGTTACCTAAATAAAATCCATTGCTATCAGGATCGTCAATAATCCCTCTGATTCGAGAGCCAGAATCTCTTAAGTCATCGTACTGCTGACGTAACCGAGACCTGGATCTATCAATCTCCTGACGTTTATCTTGCTCCTCAACGTTAGTGCGCAAACCATCTGGACCATTATCATCGAGATCCTCAACCGATTGTGGTTCTCTTGGTTTGTCTTTTCTTTTTTCGGCATTTTCCTTATCATATTTTGCATTACCTCGTTCGCGCAAAGACTTAATGTCCTCAATCAATTGAGTATCTTCAGCTGAAACCTCAGCCGCTTTTCCGTCCGGACCAGCAATTCGCTTTTCCAACCGAGAAATGTGTGCCACAGAATCGGAAAACTTTTCAGCGCGAGATGCTAAATCCCAAAGCTGGCGTGATGTCATATCGTCGGTTGCTTCAGCCAATGCCACTTGTGCCTCTTCTCGTAGTTGAGGCAACTCCCCTTTTGATTCAGTCAATTGTGCTCCTAGCTTTTCTAGCCTAACAGCCGCATCAGAGCCCTCAGTTTCAGCTAAAACCATAGGGCGTTCTGGGCCCTCATTGGCGGATAATTCAGCAGCAGCTTGATTCCAAGTCTCAACTGCCACCTGAGCTTGTTGATTTAACCCTGATATCTCTTTCCGAGCTGAATCAACATCAGCTGGATCAGCTGCCTCGTCTTCAAGAGCCGCAGCTGCAACAGTATCATCAACGGTTTGCACTTGTTCGCGACCGATTTGAGACGAAAGTCTATCAACAACTACTTCAAAATCCTCTGGCCGAGTTTCTGGTCCCGAGCGGACCGCATCAATCTCTATATCACCTTCTTTGCCTTCATCAAGAGCGCCGATCTTGGTGCGACCGGTTTTTGGGTCCTCTATTTTTATATACAGATCCTCATCAACTTCCGGCGAGCTCACTTCCCTCCTTAATTTTCAACCGTATAGATGCTAATTTTTTCTCGTCTGTTTTTTTAATTAGATTTGTAACTACTTGGTGCTTCTTTTGACGAATTAATCGTAAATCAGACAGGCATTTCTCTGTTTCTAATTTCAACTTTTCAATACGAGAATCTTTTTCTTTCATAGTTATATGATATCGCAAAGACAAGATAAAAAACACCCCGCGTCCGGAGACGCAGGGCTTGTAGCTAATGTTGGGGTTGTCATGCCATTACTTCGGCAGGGGGCGGACAGGCGCATCCGCTGCAATCAGCGTACTGTAGCAAGCCTGGTTCAGATCCGAAGCCTGCTTGAGCAGCGACTTGGCCTCGGTCAGGCGTTTGCCGTCGTACGGTACTCCCGCACGGGCGTACCAGGCGTAGTCCCACAGATCGTACATGGAAGCCTGATACGACTTGGCGGCGGCGATGGCCATCTTGGAGCCGCTGACCTTCGCCTGGTCCACCGGGGCATCCGAGGCGTTGCGGATCTTGACCAGCTCCGTGGTACTCAGCGTGAGCACCAGGTGGGTCTTGTAGCCCTGATTCTGGTTTTGCTCATTGAGGGCGATGGTCGCTTTGTCCAGCAGCTGCTGATCGAAGGCCTGCAAATTTTCGTGCCCCACGGGGTGGAGCAACTGCTTGCAGGTAGCCAGGGACCCGACGAAATCGTAGCCACCGACATTCGGTCCACAGGCTGTGCCGTACTCGGCGTTGGCCAGGTTCTTAACCGGGCCATAGACGTTGCCGTTCAGAAATCCAGCCATGTAGGCCGTCTTCTTGGCCAGCGATTTGACGGATGCCGAGCTACTGATGCGCCCCGCCTCGATGGCGGAGCAGTTGCTGTAGACAACGTCGGCCAAAGCGTATTGCGACATGTTCGCGATACCCAGCTCCTTGGCCGTGCGCGGCTCGTGATTCTGAGCAAAGCACAGGGCGATGAGCGCGAATATCACGATCACTACAGGTACGAAAGCTTTGCGTGCCATTTAAGGCACCTCCTACTGGGATAATCCCAGGTTCATATTCTGTAAGTATCCGCATTATACCAAAAAAGACTTGAAAAGTCAAGTCTTTTTATTAACAATATATTTATTTGCTTACAATTTCAGTTCAACAGTCGTTCCACTCGAAGCTTGTGGCAAAGTCACGCTTGCAGGACTGATTACCCTATTGCGTCCATAGTTATCAACCATTCGAAAACTATAAGTACCAGGTCGACCAGTCATCTGTGTCGAACAACCCTGAGGCGGGCGATTTAAATCTATCGAGCCTCCATCCGGCATCGTTACATATATGTGTCCCCACCACCAGACATGGCAATCTGCCGCTCCGTTTTGGCTTGTTATGTGAATATTGAAGCTAACTGTATCACTCACCAAGGCCAACTCTTGGGTTGTCTGGCTTCTAAAAATATGAATAATGTAAGATTTTGCGTTATCAAACCATACTGGTTTGCTGGCCCCTGCTGGAGAAATGTAATTGGCTGTGTAATCCCCAACCTGTAGCCCAGAGGTATTAATATGGCCCAAATTTGAAGACAGATCCAATGTTTTCTTAACAACACCGTTATTTACTAGTTGAATTCTTCCTGTTTGGATTGTCGCACCGTCAACCATTTGGCTTCTTGGAGTCGAGCTCCAGAATACATGGGCATCGAGAGAGCCGACGTCTGTCGGATCAACAACCCGGAGATTGTAGTTGGTCATTGCTTTGCTAACAGTCATTGTTGGGGTGACAACGGTCATTGCTTTGCCGGTCAATTGATTTATCACAGCAACAGTCACCGTACCCTTACGGACATTAGCAACCGTAAACTTCCCATCCTCACTTAGGGTCGCATCTTCCCAAATTTTAACTAAAACGTTTGGCATTTTTTGGCCAGAGGCATTGACAACCTGACCCGAAACGGAGACCAAAGATGATTGTCGGATACCCGTTCTTTGCAAATATGTTGCAAAAGCGTCACGGAAACTTTGATAAAGTGTCGCCAGTCGGGTTCTTAAAGCTTGAAGATCTGCGCTCAAGTTTATCCGTGAGACATAGGTTTGAAATGATAGGGCCGAAAAGGCTCGACTGATTGCCACCGCCGGAGTATTAGCAACAACAGTCATTTGCACCTGAGTTGTTGGACTTTCAATTTGAGCATGCAAGGAATTAATGGCGACAAATTTGTAGGAGAAACCGCCACTGCCAATCAGATATTTTGGAATGGTAGCTGTATAGGTATTACCATTTTTATCAGCCTTGAGATAAAGATCGGCAGTCCCCTGTCTTTTGACTACCAAAAACGCATCTTCGATCGAGGAAACTGTACTGGATGTAATTTCAGCACTAACAGTATAGTCACGATCAAGGCTAGCATTCTCGTTAACACTCCCAGCGGCATACGCACGCTCAGTTGAGCCAGTTTTTCTGCCATTCATATTTTTAAAGCCCGCAGTAGCATCGGGAGTCATAATGGCAAAAACAACCTGAATGTTACCAAGTCGGCTAAGCGGAGCGTCATAAACCGGAACACTTGAGGCTGAATCATCAATTCTATATAGTCCATTTGGCAACTTACCGATAATCAATACACAGTGTGCACCATGAGCATGCCCGCCACCATCAACCAAACCTCCTGATTGCCAAATTTCAACCGGAATACCAGCTTTTAGATAACTGTCTATCTCACTTATGCTGATTGCTTTAGTTGAGATATGAGTTCCAAATCTTGAGTTAAGTACATCAGACACCTGGGCAAAGCGATCACCTGCCAGACCGTTTACACCGGTCTCATTAATAATTTTCTGGACAACTGTTGGGTCCATTTTCTGTTGTGCTGATTGTCCACGAAAATCGGTTTTATTTTGATAGTAAAATTTGACAGCCATTGAATATGCGACTGTGCAACATCCGGCACCGCAAATCGTATTGTCAATACCATCTCCGATGTAGTAAGGGTTTTGTGGATCACGATTACCAAGACTACGATCAGTCCAACGAGCGTCGCACTGCTGCATATTAATTGCATTGGCTTGTTGCATCAATCTATTTGGGTCCCAATTGATTTTCCAATAATTTAGAGTTTTGCTTGTGGTTGTGGCCGGCAAATTCAAACTGGCTTCGTTGCCATCGAGTGTCCAGATGTTATTATCAATCGTTACCCAAATCTTTGACGCTTGCTGTGGCCAGCCAGGGAAGCGGGCAACACCATCTTGACCAGTAGTGACAATTGCTGAGCGAATCTCCATGCCCGAAGAATTGGTTTGAGTGTCGTTTCTGTAACTTGTCAGTTGCACTGGTACTCCCGGCAGTGCTGTTGGAGCATTCTGATTTACTAGTTCTGGAGCCGTATTGGAAACGGATTTAAATGCTTTAGTTTGCTGTGTTAAATGTACTTGAACAGTTTTTGCTGGCGGAAGTGTTTCTGAGGGATCATTTGGGTTGAAGAGAAAATCGCATCGGATAGCAGTTCCACGTCCAGCTTGTATGGTGAATTTATAACTTCGATGTTTTGAGGTTGAAGACGGACCGTTGTAGCCAGTTAGAATAATACTTTTGGAACCAGTTGTAACACTGCCAAAAATCTTGTTCTGACTTAGTGGTAATTGATACTGATGAGTACCAGAAACAGTCTCGGTTCCATCAATAAAGTTATCTGTCCAAAAACCGTCGAAAGCAGCTTTTACCTCAGCCCCGATCACATTTTGCGTTGTACCGTCAGCAAGAACATTTTGGACATATCCCTTAAACACTGTCACAGCATCAGAATTAGGAGACAAAGTAAAATTAATGTTGAGAACTGGATTAATATTCAGCCGAACGGTAATCATTTCCTGTGAATAATTCATATTGTTCGGGCTGGCGGTTAGCCAATAGGTCTTGCTCCTGTCCACACTGTTTAGTAGCCCCGAAAAATCATATTTGCCATCTGGCCCAGCCTGAGTTGTAATCTCATGGCTGGTGTCCATACCGCCGTTAGCATTGATCGGATCAAGTTTAACTGTGCCGGCCAACGGACTATTTGTATCGGTGGCTTTAATTGTCCCGTAAATTCTGGCTTGGCTTGACGATAATAGTCTTAGTGCATATGTTTTTTTAGCGACAGATTTGCCTCCCGGAGTTGTCGGTGGGGTTATATCACTCTTATTCAAGAAAACTCGGCCGTCTTCACCCGCATCCTTAATTGAATTATTGTTAGTATCTAGATAATAGCCAGTTTTATCGATTTGGACAGCTAGTCGATCAACACCCGAATTGTATTTTGCAATGTTGTAGAGGTCAGAGAAAAGGAAATTTTTATCTGTACCATTAGCAGGTGAAGAAGTGCTAGTTGATTGCTGATATTTTGCACTACCGAATTTATCACTGCCAGCACAAGTTGAGGTTTCATCCTCACAGCTAATCCGGATGTTAGCAACCGTTGGATTCATTCCTGTGCCGCTAGAATTAGGCTCAACAAGTTGTCCTTGAAAGTCAAATAAATCACTTTGGTAAACATAGTTGGTGTTTTGAGCCAACTTGGTTAAATTTTCTGGGACATAGCTACTGGACGCAAAATTATATGAGGTCAAGTGAGCTGTTGTATACTGCGGTTGATAATTTGGATGGTTGGTTGGATTTATCCAAATCTCTCTTGGTTGAGTGACGTCTAAGCTGTTGACCATCATGTTTGCATTCGCTGGAGTTCCAGATGGGTGAGACATAGCATTAGTCGTCAGCTGGTCTGAATAGGCTGTAATTACAATTGGAATGCGATCAATATTACCGTTGCTAGCGCGATTGGGGCAACGCGAGACATCAGTACAATCTGTCCAAGCTCTTAAATATACTGCCTGGGTTGTTTGAACCATTGTTACATCAGGAAATCGCAGAATTGTGTAAATTGTCGAGCCACTGCCATAGAGTGTAGTAGTTGGCGCCGGAGAAAATTCATCTATTCTTTTTTCGACTGTGATGTAGCCTGACTTACTAAATTGCAAGGCAATCGTATGATAGCGACTAGTTAAATTTGTTATTGGTGTTTGATTCGTGGCATAATTTTCACCCGGTGCACTGGCTGGAACATTTAGGTCATAGTTGGTTGAGGCGCCTTGAATTAGCTCTTGATTACTAGCAGCTTTATCAATAACTTTAACAGCAACACCATCGAGCATCGAAGTGCTGCTGGACTTCACAATACCAGAGAAACGGTAAGACGGGATATCCTGTTTCAATTGAACATTGACATTGTAATAGGTTTCTCCTGAAGAGATGCCATAGGGGTTTTGGTGCAGGTCACCCTGTAACTTGAGGCCGTATTTTGCCACATAACCACTTGCGGAGTATGAGAAGGCATAATCAGCCATAGCAGCGGGATTGTAGGGGAGGTTTGATAGATGATAGCGACCAGATGAGTCAGTAACTGCAAATTTTGTCATATCACCGTCGTAGTAAATCGTCGCTGTAGGTTTTGGTGATGGATTTCCAACAAAAGAAACGTAGCCATCAATGGAAAATGTCCCACTGACTGGTGGAGTGCCACAAGAGAATAGGGGGTAAGTGTCATAGGTGTTGGCAGCATAATGGCTCAAGGTTTTCCACTGTCCAACACATGGCTGTCCATTACCTGGCATTGCAAAATAATATTGATATGTACCGTATGCCAGAGAAGGAATATAATATCCATTACCACTATAATAACCGGTAGCACTAACAGGATTACTACCAGAGTAAAGAGCAATTCCCCCACCACCAGTGTTTGTTGAATCAAGTGTGACATAAACACTACCGTATTGAGTATCGGCTTGTTGTAATACTATCTGCCTACTAGTTTTTACAACTTCATCAGCAAAAGTCGCAAGCTTTCCAGTTTTAGCCAAACCAAAAACAGAACCGCCAAAAACCATCACAGATACGACAATCAAACTTGACACCAAGAAGCGCCTGTTTTTGATCTTTTTTAAAAATTTAAAAAAGTCCATTTCCCCTCAAGATTAGTTCGATTAAAATGTTTTGGAAGTTCAGATGTTTTTCCCCTCAGTATATGTTCATACTACCATTTTGAAAGCCAAAAATCAAGTGCTAAGTAACTTCGATTACGCTGGCTTTTGTCAAGAGTTCAGGCGACAGGTGTTCACGATCGGTAGTTGTTAGAACTGTTTGATAATTCTTGATTAGTTTATACAAATGAGCTCGGTGATCAGCATCAAACTCGGAAAAAATATCATCAAGAAGAAGTATTGGTTTAGTGCCGTTTTCCAAATATTTTAACTCAGCCATTTTGAGCGCCAAAACAATGCTTCTTAGCTCCCCTCTCGAGGCATATTTCTCTGCTTCCAGATTGTTTAGTTTAAATTGCAGATCATCTCTGTGTGGGCCAGAAGTAGTGATTCCAGCGGAGATATCTATCCCCCTTTTTGCCAAAAGTTTTGCCTTAAAGTCCCCTTCAGCTTTAGCGTGATAAACCAATTCTATCATCGACATTTTTTGGCCAGAAATAGTTTGATAAAAACCAGAAATCATCGCTGCGAAATCATTAGCCGCTTGGCGTCGACCATCAGTAATTATCTTGGATGCGATGACTAATTCAATATCCCAAAAATCAAGCTGGTCCTCACTAGCCCGCCCATCAGATATAAGTTTCAATAAATTATTTCTTTGAGTCAAAATTTTTTTGTAATCTTGTAATGCTCGTAAATATTTATGATCCTTCTGTGAAATCACTATATCCAAAAAACGGCGTCGCTCTTTAGGGTCACCAATAATAATTTCTAAGCTCTCTGGTGAAAAAACCACAGACGGAAGAAGGCCTACAAAATCAGCCACTTTCCGCTTAATCCCCCTTTCTTTAACCTGAAACAACAACCTTGGCGTGCGCTGAATAAATACCTCGAGCTCGTCCCCCACCACTCTTGTGTAATCAGAGTCAAATTTAATTAGATCCAGCCTATTGTCTCCACGAAATGAGCGGCACGAAGACAAAACTTCAATCGACTCCAAAACGTTAGTCTTGCCTATTCCATTCTTACCAATTAAAACAGTAATCTCGGATAAATTGAGTTCAAAACTAGAGTGATTACGATAATTGATGAGCGACAGATGTTTAAGCATAATGTGTCGCTAATATTATTCCTCGACTCGAAGCGGCATAATTATGTAGACAAAATCCTTGGCTTTTTCTGGACGAATAACACCGGCGGAAAATTTGTCATTTACCTCGAATAACAGTTTTTTATCTGGTAAAACTTGCAATATGTCGCCAATATACTTTGCATTGAAAGTAATTTCTTCAGAATCAGTCGAGACTACAGCTGGAACATTGGAAACGTTGTCCCCTACTTGATCCGCAATTGAAGTAATAACAACTTCAGGCCCAGAAAACCTAACCTTAACATTGTTTCCGCCCTGACGAGCGAACAGCGATGCCATTTTTATAGCCGATGAAAATTCTTTGAGTTCAATTTCCGCACTGGATTTAAACGAGGTTGGAATTATTTGTTTGTAATTAGGAAATTGCCCTTCAATTAATCTCGAAATCACCTGGGTATCGCCTAGCGAAAAAGAAACTTGGTTATCAGTAGCTGATATACCAATCTTCTCCAATCCTTCGGAAGAGGATGCGATGCGCAAAATTTCCTGCATTGTTCTGGCCGGTACTATAAATTCTTTCTCGGTAATTAGTCCAGGAACACTAATTTTCTTTTCAGCTAATCGGTAACTGTCAGTTGCCACTAAATACAAATTATCCGGTTCAAATTTAAAGTAAATGCCGGATAAAACTGGGCGAGTATCGTCGGTGGCGCATGCAACAACTACCTCTGAAATAGCACGTATAAAATCAGCGACAACAAGTTCTACAAGTGAATCTTTAGCAATTTCAGGCAGCACAGGATATTCAGATGAATCAATGCCTTTTATATTAGCCTCATACCTAGCGCTTTTAAGATGTAGTGTTGTCGCCTTAGACTCTAAATCAAGATTTTCATCTGAGTTGGCGGCAATGAAATCCGAGATCAATCTAGCAGGAACTGTGAGTGACCCTTCTTCATCAACTTTGGCACCAATTGAAGTGGTAACGCCAATTTCCAGGTCAGTGGCTGACAATTTAAGTTGTCCTCCTTTAGCCTCTAAATAAATATTAGACAAAACTGGTAATGTTGTCCGTGTTCCGACTATCCTAGAAACAATCGAAAGACCCTTATTTAGCTTGGCCTGCGTACACGATATTTTCATAATTCTCCTTAATAAATTAGACTGTATTATTTTTGTAAAAACTGGTAAGAAGTTTTCAACTTTTTAGTTTTTATTTTGACAATTTTTATAATAATTTTATGCCAGCCTGTTAATAACTTTATGTTTATATTTTAGCTAATTTCCCTCTTCAAACAGCATGTATATTTATCAGTTGTTCACAGCCCTGTTAATAACTTTCTATGTTTTCCACAGGCCAGATATTTTATTCACTATTTGACCAGATATTTCTCAAAGTTATCCACAATATACCAGACAATTCACAGGTTTATTCACTTTTTTATCAACAACTTGTTCATACATTAACACAATACTTTTGATATTAATTTTTGGGTTATTCACATTATTCACATATCTTATTATTATGATTGTTAAATGTATAAAGACTAAAGGTTATAAATTTGGGATGTGAACAACTATTCAAATATCATCTCTTTTAACATTTCAACTTCATCTTTAAATTGTTTAGAATTACCTAAATCCTTATTAACAGCCTTGCACCCATGCATAATTGTCGTATGATCTTTCCCTCCTAATTCCCTTCCAACTTCAGGAAATGACAAACCAACAATATTATAAAGAATATACATTGCAACATGACGCGGCTTAATAATCTCTTTGTTTCGTTTGGAGGAAACAATATCATCAATCGAAACATTGTAGAATTTTTGTATTGTTTTCAAAACCTTTTCAGCCGAAACAACCTGTCTTTTTGCGCTTTGAGATATAGTTGAAGACAAAATCTTCTCAGCCACAGCCAGAGATGGTTTTTCATTGATCAAATCCATATGAGCAAAAAGTTTATTCAGTGTTCCTTCCAGTTCACGAATACTCGAGCTAACGTTTTTAGCGATAAACTCTAAAATATCGCTATCAATATCTTTTTTATGCTCCTGACACTTCATTTTCAGTATTGCCAAACGCATTTCGTAATCTGGCGACTGAATATCAGCCACCATTCCCCATTCAAAACGACTAATTAGGCGTTTTTCCAAGCCTTTAATCTCTTTTGGTGGGCGGTCAGACGTTAGAACAATCTGCTTATTCTTTTGATGCAGGTGATTAAATGTGTGAAAAAATTCTTCCTTCGTGCCTTCTTTGTTACCCAAAAACTGAATATCATCAACGATTAAAATATCAATATTACGGTATCGATCTTTAAACTCCTTGGCTTTACCGCCACGAACTGAATCAATGTAATCATTGGTAAATGTTTCACAAGAAACGTAAACCACTTTAGTTTTTGACTTCTGACTAATTGCGAAGTTGCCAATTGCTTGAGCTAAGTGGGTTTTGCCAAGCCCAGGATCACCATATATAAAGAGGGGATTATAACTTTTTCCTGGTTTTTGTGCTGAGGCTTGTGCTGCTGCGTTGGCCAATTGATTTGATGAGCCGACTATAAAGTTTTCAAAAGTGTATGAATTCTTTAAATAACTATTCTCTGGCTTTTCCACAGGTTTTTCACCTTGTGAATTATCATCTGAGTTATCCACAGGGCTGTGAATAACTACAGGGATCTTTGCTGGCGATTCTAGTTTTGTGGTGGGGGAGGCGACCTTGAATTTTATATCCAAAATAGGCTCGTTAATCTGTTTCGCCAAAGCATTTTTAATTTCCTTTATATAATGTTTTCGTAAGTAGTCTTCAATAAAAAATGATGGCACCCCGACTGTAAAAATGCCTTTTTTGAAGTCTAAAATAAACGTGCTTTTAAACCACGTCTGAAAGTTAGCCTTAGAAATTACCACCTCTAATTCCCCGAGCGCGACTGACCAGATTTTTTCCAGATCCTTCTCCATTTCGTACCTCGAATTTACTGTACTAAAAACATAGCAAGTTATCCACAGGGTATGCAAGAGACAGCCCATATCTTGCATCTCAATTCCAAAATCTATTTGTGGCGCAATGACTATTTTTATTAAAAGGGTTGATTTTTATCGCTGCATTTGCTAACATCTCTTTGTCATGAAAAGAACTTATCAACCAAACAATCGAAGACGACACAAAAACCACGGCTTTCTAACTAGAATGAAATCAGCCGATGGTGCTAATGTTATTGCAAGACGTAGAAAAAAAGGTCGCAAGTTACTTTCAGTTGCCTAATTTTACCGATCTAATAAGAATGAGCCGCAAGGCTCTTTTTTGTTTTGTTTGGTATGAAATATCCACAGCATGAAGCTGTGTTATTTTTTAACGCTTTGTTTCATTTCTGTTTCTACCAGAAATGTTACTATTGGTCGCTCAGTCATGAGTGGGTAGTCATGGCTTTCACTTTCTTGTTATAATCAAGAAAACAATTAACATTGGGAGGCAATATGCCAGAAGGTGAAGTTGGAGGAGATGCGACAATCGGTCGCCTAAGACAAGAGATTGGTGATCATGCAGAGGGTGAACTGGGAATGTCAGAGACAGCCAGAGAGGCAGGCCATGATCCAAATGCTGTTGAAGAAGATCCTGCTGACGAAGAGGTTGCAGATGCCGCAGATGCAGCATAAATAAGAGATTTTAAATCAAAACTGAGCTCACCCGAGCTCTTTTTTGTTGACAACTGAGCAAAAAATATGTATTCTGACATAACGACGAAAACATTGGAGGTGATCGTCTTGTCCGAAGAAAGTTTGGGATTCGTCGCTGGCGGTCTCTCCTTGGCTGCCTACCTGGTGTATGCCTTTGGCACATTGTGCCGAGGCAACAAACCTCGACCTGTAACTTGGGCCATCTGGGCTTTTACGGACAGTGGTCTTTATGCCAGCTTGTTGTTGGCCGGCGCTGGTGGCAATCGCTGGTTTCAACTGGCCTATGCTATTGGCAACACTACGACCGCGGCAATCGCCCTGATCAAAGGTGGTCTGTCGGAGCTAACCAAGCTGAACCGCATTTGTCTGACGATTTCATCACTTGCGGTTCTTACTCTTGTTCTGCTCCACAATCCGAGTGCGGCAATACTGCTCGGGTTGTTGTCGAAGGGTGTTGGCATTACACCGACTGTCCTGAAGCTCTGGCACAAAGAGGGGAAAGAGTATTGGCCAGCCTGGATATTGTGGTTGTTGGCGGCGCTGGTTGGCACCACTACAGTTCGAGAGGTTATCTCGCTCCAAATGCTGATGCCTCTTCAGTACGGTGCCCAGTGTGTTACTGTGCTGCTATTGAACATACGAGCCTCAAAGTCCCGTGATCAGCGGGGCTTTTTTTATTGACAAAGTATATACTTTCTGCTACAATGCTCGTACACAGTAACGCGTAAATAGGCCGGGCCTGGGGGCCATCACAATTCCCAGCTGAGGATATAGTAATGCCCAAGAGTCTCCGCGTCGTTCTGTTGGTTGTTGTGATGGTCCTGGCGAGCATGGCTGCGCACGCTGACGGCACGCTGTTCCAGCGCTTGGACATGGCTCGGGGCGCCGAGCCTTCGTGGACGACCGCTTGGCTCGATTCCTCGGGCCTCGAGTTGTGGTCGTTCTGCCAGCCGGACTTCCCGATGTACGAAGTGGGCAAGCTCTGGCCGGTCAAGGCTGGCAAGGGCGACTGTGCTCTCTTCGGTGGATATGTCTCCTGGTGGGACAAGACCAACCAGGTCTTCTTAGAGCCGTTCGCAGTCTACAACCATGACCTGGGCGCCGACTGGAAGTTTGAGTCTGCCGGCGGAGCTTACGTGCCACTGAATAACGGTCCATGGGTGCTGTACACCAACCAAGTGGCAGTTTCGCACCCTGTCGGCAAGAGTGTCCGTGCCGGGATCTTCGTTACTAACTGGTGGCAGGAAGGCGTTGGCAACAGCGTCGGCATCGGTCCCAAGCTGGAGGTCAACTCCGGCGACACGAGCTGGCTCTTCCGCTACGCCTTCGGTGTGGCCGGGGGAGCGCCCGATACCGCGCGGGTTGAGTTCAGCATCAAGCTGGACTAACGACACGCTGACGTGAGAACAACGGCGCTTGGCACCCTTCGGGGAGCCGGCGCCTTTTTTAATCCAACAAGCAATTATTGACAAACTCATCAATTCCTGATATATTGCCGCTAGTCTCTCGAAAGGAGGCGGTAACGATGTTCAAGATGCGCCCGGCTTTTGCAGCCGTGCTAATCCTGCTCGTGACTTCCGGCTCCTTTTGGTTGCCACTTGCTAAGTTGGCACTCAAGAAGACCGATGAGTCAACAAAGAGGCGACAACAGGAGGGTTTCGAGCTGATTAGCAAGATGGTCCAGGACGGGTCAGCCAGCTACGAGAGGACTGATCGTCTTCTGATGAAGGTGACAATCCGGGTCAATGAGGTTTGGCGGACTGACGACAGAAGCCACCCGAGGGATATTGACTGGACCCCGTTGAGGATGGCCAACTTGGCACACGACTGGGTTTGCCGGATGGGCTTCAAGGTTCCCTTATCAGAAGGTGATGATGGCCTTGTGGCATCCGACCCGGTGATGGCTAGAGCCGAGCTCGATTTCAAGCGAGTGATCTGGAATCCGGGAATAACGCCCCTGAGCTCTGACCTCTGTGCCAAAGTGGATCGAGGCATGGATAAAAGGTTTGGCACATTCACGCAGAAAGACGGCGGCCATGTCTGGTCAACGGGCCACTGTGTGGACACCGGTGCCAGTGTTGGCTCGATGCTTAACAGTTGCTACCAAGAAGTAGCCATCCGGGCAGGCGAGTTTGTGCGAGTAGGAAAAATCCGAGGCGAGCTGAAGCTCTCTGATGAGTATCAACTCGTGTTGATCTTCCTGCTCAAGCCTGTAAGATAGGTTTCGTAATGCTGCTACACCGTGTCGGGAGGAGGTGAATACGATGACACACTGGTTTGAGATGTACCTGGTGGCGGCTCTGGGCTCCTTCATTGCCAGACTTCTTTGGTGGATGCAGGAGCACAAGTGGTCCGAGATTTCCCAAGAGCTACGTGTGGGCTGGTGGCGGTATCTGAAAGAGGATCTGTGGGCGGGGTTGAGTCTCGCTGCACGGATGCTCTCGGGGAATCAGCGACTTGAATGTCGCGAGAAGGCCATGGAGAGCCTGTTGCACCAGGCAGCAGCGGAAATGGGATATTCCAGTTATTGGGAGGTCCCGGCTCCGATCCGCTGGGAGGCCCAGTCAATGGCCAAAGAGCAACTGGAAGGCAGTCTTGTTGGGTTCGACGATGTTGTTCGAACTCTTGAGTCTAGCCAAAAGGTGGCTCAGAAGGCCACGGCTGGTGCTTTCATCCTGGGCTTGCTGGCCTCGCCAGTTAAGATGCTGATGACTGTCGCCTGTGCGGAAGGCAACGTGACTTCAACGGTCACAGTTGCCGGACCGATCGATGACGACAAGTCTCTTGGCATCACTTGGTGGGATCGGCCGAATGGCCCGCGCTGGGATGCTCGGCTAGGCCTCTCCGGCCAGCCCGGCAATCCTTTCATCCAGCTTCGGTCGGATGAGGGCGGCGCGCGTCTCGGCGTAGGCCTCGCCCCGTCGTGGGAACTCGGGGATAACCTGTCGTTTGGGGTTATGTTCCGAGCTTTCACTGATGGAACACGAGGCTCGCCGGCCCAGGCGAACGTAATGCCCAGCCTGAGTTACAGCGCTTCGAGCAGATTGTCGCTCTGTCTAGCGGCTTTCGGGGTCTTCCCCGAAGGCTCCAAGCAGAGTTGGAGTTACTTCGGAACAGCGACGTACAAGCTGTCCAGGCGTGACTCCATTTGTGTCGAAGCCTATAATGATGGCACCTATCAGCTTGACTTCGCACACTGCGTGGCCGGCTGGTAGAAGGCGAGAACAACGGCGCTTGGTGCTCCTTCGGGAGCGCCCGGCGCCTTTTTTAAATCAAAATTATTTTAAGTGGTCCCAAATAAAGTAAAAAACAGCTCGCCAGGAATCGGCGATGTTTTTGTTTTCATGTATCGACATATTTGAGTTTTTGTAGTCAAAGAGGACAAAAAGGTTATTAAAAATGACTATTGGCGCAGGAAATTCCTCTTTGTTCGGCATATATTTAAGATTTGCAGGGGGTAAATTAAATCTTTCTACAATATAAGGATTGCGGATGTGTTCTTCAGGCGTTTTCCCGCGCTGACTTTTAGGTAAAATAGCTAGAATATTTACATCAAGCTTTTCGGTGGGCTTAACAAATTGCTTGAGGATTGGGTTTGACTCTGAGACAGTTTTGTATGAATTGCCGAATATCAATACTTTGTTAAGTGGAGGCTTAAGCTCTGAAAATAATTGGTACAGACGATCATAAAACTTTGTTATTTCATCAATTCCTCGATAATACTCTGTAATTGTTTGGCTCGTAACTCGATTATACTGCTCATCTATTTTTGGCAGTATTGAGCCAAGTTCTTGCTTTTTATTGGCCAGTATTGATTCTAAAACAGCTGGATCGGCGGGTTGAAAATAAGTTCTCTTGCCTTGGTCGATGGTTGTTAGAAGATTTTTTGAGATCAGTTGGTCTACATGATAATAAATCGCTGTTCTTTCAATGCCGGCATTACGAGCGATGTCTGAAAGAGTTGCTTTACCCAGTTCAAGCGACGACAAATACACAAGGGCTTCAATTCTCTCAAGTCCAAGCGAGATTAACGGCTTGGCGTCTTTTGATGTGTCAAAATATTTCACATATCTATTATATCAATACTCCAAAACATGTCAAATATTTGACAATAGTGTCTAAAGTATTGACTAAACTTAGAATAAATGATACAATGTGGCGTTATGCTGGGAGTCCGGCATAAGGCAGAAAACAATTAGGCTGGCTTGGTGCCCAACCAAGCGGAGATAAATAAATGATTAAGTTTCGCAACGTTGTTCTGGTGATGGCTGTGCTGGCGACGGTTTGCTCGGTTGTGTTGGCGCAAAGCGCCTTCATCCGTACTGAGGGAGCTGAGGGGAAGGCGCCGATGCAGACGATCGCTGTCTGGGATGACACGTACGAGGTGTGGTTTCAGAACTTCAACTCGAGTACCGCATTCACGTTGCGCGGTGGGCCTCTCCAGAAGCTACCTAACGGCTGGAAGCTCTCGGAGTGTCTCGCCTGGACACCGGAGACCAAGGCGCTGTCAGCTAACTTGAACGTTGGCCGGACTGAGGTCGGCAAAAAAAGCAAGAACTTCTTTGAGGCAGGGCTGTACGCATCGCTAGACGAAGAAGCTTCCTGGGCGCTAGTGCTGTACGACGCTCGCCTACTTGCGCGGCTAACACCCGAGCTGGCAATCGGTCCAGTCGCCTACGGCAAGTGGAGCGAGGGCGCCGGAAACGACTTCCTGTCCGCCG
>Ga0247842_10002184_pt1 | contig 29741 bp, 36 predicted proteins | sample LaCruzMarch2015__3_FD_192411 | JGI IMG/M metagenome (GOLD analysis project Ga0247842, IMG submission 192411) | Freshwater microbial communities from meromictic Lake La Cruz, Castile-La Mancha, Spain - LaCruzMarch2015_19m | ecosystem: Environmental > Aquatic > Freshwater > Lake | place: Spain...
AATGATCCTTGCTGTGTTCAATCCCGGTCATCATATTGATCCTTCACTTTGTATCCTTGCCTTGCTTGAAAATACACTCTTGTTGTGAACCAGTGGCAGTTGCGAGCCAAAAAGCTTTCCAAACTACTTCCCGATAACTGAGCGGCTTTCTTTTTATCACTGGAACTAATCAACTTGATGCCAATATCAAAACAATAGGGAAGATTATTTGTAAAATGGCAATTGAATGGGTCTCCTTGCGCCATTTTTAAATCATCGTATTTGCCATAAGCATAAAATTTGGCGTCAACCACGTTGTCAATCAAGACTCCTATATCCGTTCCGCAACCATATACGAGATTTGTTCCGTCAAAATAAAACCGATTTGACTTGATACTGTCGCTCACCGAATAAAAACTTACATTTGTTCCGTCGGTCAATTTAAAGTCCCAGCTGGCAAATGACGGCGAGGGCGGTTCCGCAGCGCCAGCAATGGCCTGCGATAATTTTGCAGACATAAAGTTGAGCGCGGCTCGTCCGGCAGTATTAACTTCAGCGCTATCATTGCCGATATTGGCCGTAGCCGATGCTCCCGAGAACATGTTGCTGATCATCAAAACGAGCAACATCAGAATAGTCATGGCCACCAAGACCTCGATCAAGGTGAAACCGCGCCGTGATGTGCCGGGATGCGCCTGTTCATGCAAACGGCATAACATCCTGGCGTAATATTTATTGTGCATATCGCTTAACATACAGTTCCTATGGAGTTTCTAATTGATAATTAAAAACAAGCATATAGAAAGCCTGAGGATCGTTTGTAGTGCCGAATTCACCAGGATATACGCATAGAGTCGCTGATTTTGTACATATATCCTTGCGCTTAACGCTCAAACTATAACGAAACGCGTGGTTCTCAATGTTATTGTCAACACATAACCGATAGACATTGGTATGGATATTATTGTCTATAATCACATCCAGAGTTTCTGGCTTATCCCATGCTTGATCTGCCGCTATTATTAAATTGGTAATGCCATTATTTTCCCCAATACTAGCCCAGCTAACTTCGCTTGCCGCCAATAGTCCATTAAAGACTTCATCAGCAAAAAAGGCGGCTTGTGTGTCGTTCTTCGACCTTATGTTTTGGTCTAGGCCTGCGGTAAACATGCTAATAACTGAAAACATACCAATGGCGGCTACCATCATCGCCAGGGTAACTTCAACAAGACTGAATCCCTGGCGTTTACGGCAAGCCCCATCCACTGCCGGGGATTTTTGACACAAACACTTTAAATAAATATTTATCATTATTTCTCTTCCCAGATTTGCACTACAGGAATAGATTGGCCTCAGAAAACAAAAAAAGGTGCGGACATCCTTATCCATGCCCCATTTCGGGAACCGCCAGGCCCCCTCGAGCAAGCATGAAACAAGGAGCCGCACCCATATTATAGGTGCGTCCCTGTTAGTTATGCCTGCTCGTTAATGAAAACTGGCGGTTTTGAAATGGAGCAGTCGCCAACGAAAACGCTAAATTATTCTGTAATTTTAACTATTTTATATGACCTCCACGATTATTGACCAAAAAAGCCCCCAAAATGTCCTACCATTAAATACAATGCCACCTTATCACAGGCAAACGGACAATGAAAGCATAAAATGCCCTCATATCAGCCTGCGTAATTTCCTTAACAACAGCACCATCCCAAAGGTATCTAAGCCGCAATATTTTTCCAGTTCTTTCTGAATCCCCTCAATTTCTTCTTCATCCTTGCTCGCCCTCATCCGCCGGAACGCCCAGCCAGCCAGCTCCCCGTTCTGGATCTCCAAGTTACCATAGCTCTCCCCAGTCCAGGGCGGCAACACAGCCTTTAAAGACGCCGATCCATGCTGCCCCGGATGATAAACCTGAAAGTTTCTGAATGGCACCAACAGATCAACAAACCGTTCCAGAACCCCATCAAGCCAGTCCTGAAATTCTGGATGCAGTTTCACAGCCATTTTCAACACGTTCTTCTCGAAGGCCGCATTATAGGCAATGATGCTTCCCTTCTTCCCCAGCCACCTTTCCAACTCGGTCAGCATTTCCAACCAAACATCATCACCCTTGCCATCCCATATCCAGGAAATATGCCAAGGCGCTTCATCCAGTTTGTCCATCCCATGCAAGCTAAACTGAAATGGTAACGCTGAATAAGACTTCATCCCGTCAATCCAAGGAATAGCCGGAGCGACAGTTTCAAAGTCTAGAAAATACAAGGGCATCACCAACCTATCCAAACATTCTTTCACCCCTTTTTTGTCCACATGGATTTGCCCCGTCTTCTCGCATTCAATTTGGAGCCGTTGTCTTGGCATCAATTTAATATTGACGGGAATGTCTTGGCTCAAAATGATGCCCTGATTACAAAGTGCCCAAGCGTCCTTCTGTCTCAATCTATTCAATGTGAAAATGTTATTTGGGCAATCATTAATCTTCTTCCAGCAGACCTCCTTCATTGGACACTCATAAGGGCTATCACAATGGGCTCCTATGGGAACATCAGGGCATTGTTCTTTGAGCATTATTTCTTTTGCCGATGAAATTTGATGCCCTATTTCTTGAGAGATATTTTCTACTGCGGCTGTTACATCGTGGTGGGAAAACAATTTCTTGGGTTCAATTTCTCCCTTACGGACATATTTATTATTCAGGGTCAATAGATAGCAGGAATGTATTTTCAGACCGGCACTGGTAAGAACATGGTGCTGGAAGGCAATATCGGGCAAGAAATGGTCTTTAATATCAGTGCTGGATTTTACCTCCAACAAATCAAAAGCGCCGTCCTCCAAAGGAAGCAGGATATCAATCTCAGCAATCAGGTCTTGGGCTTGGATAATGGAATTAAATATTGGTCTATTGATAATTGGGCGTAGAACGGCTTCCTTACTCTGGGCTATGATTTCCTTTAGGGGAATATCTTTGATTATTTGTGTGGCGTCCTGGAACAACACGTGGGCATATTTTTCTACCAGCCGACCTTCTTCTTGGCGTAATTTATCCAGTTGCCGGGGAAGCCAGGGGATCTGCTCGGAATGGTTGGTTGCCGTCCAGAACAGTTTATGGCACTGAAGATATTGGAGGAAGGATGTTTTGGATATGTTTGGCATGTCAGTTAAGGGAAATATCCGGCTGCATCCAGACCCGCAAACCACCCCATGCGTGTATCTTCCTCATCTGCTGATACCGGCCGATAATGCTGGACAGGTCAAGTTCGTGCCAATTGATTGTAAGATTGGTCTTTTCCCTTATTCCTTCAGTGAAATGCGTCTTAATTGCTTCCAGTTCAGTGGCAATCTTGGACTCGGAAATGCCCAGTTTGGATTGCACCTTTCGGCTGATGCACTTGTCATTTTTAAAAGTCTTCACAACATGGAATATATCAATGGCTCCCGATTGACGACGGATAACAAAGAAAATGATGATGGTTTCAACGTTCGGTTCAACTTCAAAATGGATGGGGCTGGAAACAATAATTGCATAAAACTGGTCATCGCTTTCCATTACATATGCTGGCTCTGCTTGCTCAGGCTTCTGGGGTTTAGATTTTTTCACTCTTATTTTCCATTTCCATTAGATATTTTATTTTATTCGGGAGGCTTAATTTCTTAAATTCTTCTAGATTATTCTTGGTTATCTCGGTAAATCCAACCAATAAAATCATGTAGAATTTGCCGTGATATTCTATTGCATCCCCCGGTGATACGCTGCGCCTGTTCTCCATTGGCGACACTTCATTTTGGCCGTAAAGATAAATATTTTCCAAGATGCTGTTGGTGGTTCCGCTGCATTCCATGTTTGGCACTTCTACTTGGCGCACCTGACCATCTGTAAATGCTGTTAAGTGGGCGTTGAATTTCATGGATAAATTTCCCCTTTGTCATCATAGGGTGGGTCAATAGTGCTATGGTGCCAAGCAAAAAACGGGAAGCATTCGGGGCAGAATATTTCAAGGCAAAATAGCAGTGGCATTGTGAACAGTAGCAAAACGAGGGCAGTGCAGTTTTTGGGGAAAACGGCGACTGGAGAGGACCGGGGAGGATTACGCTGAGTTTGTGGATATGCTGGTGTTATGGGTGGTTGTCTTGATGCACAGGCAAAACATAAAATAGTTTCCTGAATCTGGAGAATATCTCTCGGCAGAAAGAACGCAAGGAATCCATTGTTGTGGGAAAGATAGTATGGGGACGTGACGATGGCGTGATTTCCCAGATTGACAATCTGCTTTCAAAATAATTACGAAGTTTTAAATATCTTGCAAAACGCTTTCGCTTCTCTGCTGTGTTCTTGTATTTGTTTTCTGCTTGCTGCGTTTGGATGTAAGTGTAAGCCTTCAGAATAACGTCTTTTGGAAGTTTGGCGCCTATCATGCTCTTAAATCCTTGACCTAAATAATCCACAATAATACAACCGTCATCGTCTTTAGCCAATAAGAGGGGGCATATAGCAGCTAATGAACGATTGTATAAAGCAAAATAATCGGGGGTTAGATTCGCCTGCTTATCAGTCAAGTAATGAATGATTTCGTCACCTACTACTATCCTTGGATATTGTGCAACCTTTTTTTCTAAAACGCTTACTTTCGCCAGCACCCCGCCATATAAATCATTTTCATCCCGCTCTGCACCCCATCCAATATCAATGCCACCTCTAATTGGATGTCCGGCGGCAAGGCTGATTAAACACATGCATCCGCAAACACCTATTAGTCCATAAATATCGTTCATTGCAGATCTCGTTGTTTCACCGTCAAGCGATGTATAAACGACAAGACCATCTGAGAATCTTTGAAACTTTAGATTTACTTTCCCGAGTTCATGATATGCCTGTTTCTTGTCATCAGAAATTTGGGATAAGTGCGTGGAGGATGGGCGGGAAAAAGCAGAAAGATATTTTTGGCAACAGTCCATTAATCCTTCAACAACACCATATGAATTTTTGGCAACAGCTTTAAATTTCTTTTGCTTTTCTTGGTCGTTTAGGTTTGGAATCAGGTTGAACTGCAGTAAGACATCCTTTTGACCAAGGATATCAATAAAGGCAATTGCATAATTCGCAAATTTAACACCTTTTTCTTGATTGTTGTCATGTGCTTGGGTCATAAATCAGCCTTCAATTACTGATCAGAAGATTGACGAACCAAATCATCAACAGTTATCTCCATGGTTTTCAATACCCCTCGCTGTGATGCCGATTTCTCGTGCGGGTAAATATCAATTGTCATAAAATATATCGTTTTGTGGTTATGAACAAGAAACGGCGTAGATTGCTCCTGTTCTGGCAAAACAAACTTCAGGTCATCGGGGCTAGTTTTGAAAATAATCATGTATCCAAATGGCTGATTATAATCCAGCGTGTATTGGTAAATTTGATTAAATCCTTTTGCCAGATAGGATTTGTCTTTCCCTTTTTCCGGACAGAATATTTTGGCATCAGCAATTAATGGGTCTTTGCTGTCTTGGGCTGAAATTAAATCGGGTTTCCCTGATGCGGATGTTGGCTCAATGGAAAAATCAATACCTTGGTCATGGAGATATTCATATAGATGATAGGCAAGGGATTTTTCGCCTGAGCCAGTGTTTTTCTCCCAGAGGTCGTAAAGCACTTCTCTCTGGAACCATTCAGATTTGTGTTTATATCGTCTCAACAGAGCTAAAATAGCCCGCTGGTCATCCAATTGCTCGTCAAGGTATTCATAAATTGGTTCAACAAAGGTTTCACGAAAGAAGTCAAGCCGTTCCGCTGTTTCAAAAACACGATATCGCGCTGCAATATTCATTTCGACATGAGGGTCATCAAGTGTGATACATTTTTTGATAACATGTAGTGAGATGCCAGCATGTTCGTCTTCATTCTCCCCGCACAATGCTTCTTTATTAAGAATTCTATCTGCATTTTTGCTGGCGGCAGGATTGCGGTGCTCTAAATCTTCAAAAATACCAATAAATACAGGCTGCGTGTAAATGAACGCCATAAATTGTTTAAGCATAACATGAAACGTCTGATGTCCAGCAGAGTTCAATCGCCTGAAACGCTTTTGGAGTTTATGCCGTAAGTGTTGGATATATTCGACATGCATTTCATCACCTATATGCGAATTGTTATATTTATGCCTTTAAGCTGGCGCTTCAACTCACGTATTTGCCTTTTAACATTGGCAACAGCTTTGCGACACTCGTTCATGTAATCATCAAGCTGGATATTTCCCTTGCAGCCCCTGCAGATAATGCAATCTCGGAGTTTTGCCTGTTTGAGAAATATAAAGTTGAAAAAACCACATATAGGACATTTGAGTTCTATGGTATGTTTATCCAAGTTAATCATACGGCACCCATCAAGCTATTCATGTGAGAATCCATAATTATTTGGGATTCTATTTCCGTTCCCTCTCCTTAAACGACCCCAAGATAAGCCAGCATCATGGATTTCCAGAGCTCACCGTGATTAAGATGCGGGAACTTCTAATCGTCTTTTTTATATAATGCCAAAATGATTGATAAAATCAGCAACTATTTCTTCAGGCGTCAGACCTATCCGAGTTTTTGACGATATATATTCCATGTATTTATCATGGGTAATTAATTTTGCTATAAGATACTTCCTCGTCCCTTTATAAATAACATAAAATTCAGATGGCAAACACTCAAGAGATCGAGCCTTATCCCAGAATCTATGATAATGTTGCATCCATTCTATTTGACTGTCCCCGCCAAAAGAGAGCCAAAGTGTATATACAAGGTCGGTTGCTTTAGAAGCTGACAAATCGGATTCGGTCGTGATAAGCCTAATAACGTTATGTAATTCTTTTAAATGTGTTAGCGGCACTTTGCGAGACGATAGATATCTAATGCTTTCAGCTTGTTCAATTAAGTCATAGTGAACATAAAAATAATTTATCATTTTAGAACACAAGGCATCTAATTGCTTCCGCTCTGCATCATTATCTAAATGAAGACGATTTGCAGCGTCATTTAGTATATCATCTGCTCGCCAAATAATCCGGATGATATAAATTGCAGCAATAAGAATGACAAAAAGGACTGAGAAGAAACAGAAGAGCATAAGTTTGCCAGGTGTCCAGTCCACAGTGAATGCAGTGAATAGACCAATTATGAATGCAAGCCCTGTCTCGGCATAGTTCCCGGTATTTGCATAAATTAATACCGATATTGCCGTAACCGTAAAACAGGCAATCGCTATTGACTGGAAGGGCGTAATATACAGAACAATGGCGCTAAGTATAATGAGGAACCAAAAAACAAAAACAAAGCACGGATGTTTTTCGCAAAACTCAAGTCGCTTTATGCGAGCCCTGTGGAGAATTCGTCTAAATGTTTTGAAACTGCTTTGATTCATAACTTGCCCGGTCTGCCCCCTATAACCATAATCCAGGTAAGAGCCATAAGCGAATACTGCCAGTTGGTTCCAATATTTTGTGTCGGCCTCACTTCACAATAACCGCATACACATTCGTCCTGGCCGGCGGTTGATCCTTCTCCCATGGCCGGACATACTTCATAGAAATATTCGCCGTTCCCGTTCCAACTGCCTTGAACGTCCACACTTCATAGCCACCAGCACCCACGAGCTTGCTGTCCGGGGGTATATACACGTTGGTTACAAATTGCACGACCTTTTCATCGGCCTTTGAACAACGCCAGCCATAGCCGGTGGTGGGGTTGGATTGCATTCTGATATTGAACCTTTGGCCAGCATTAACCTTGATTGGCTCATCGGAATTCGAATATTCCGCAGTTTCCCCTGATATATTTGTTGCCCCGGCCTGTATAGAGTTATCGTTTGTCGCCATTTTAATAGTCTCCTGCGAATAGGATGCCACGGCCAGGAGCAGGGTTATGGCCGTCAGCAATCCAATGAAATATGTTTTCATCGTTTTCATCTGCCCTCATAAAAATATGGTTGATTTCTTATGGATGCATAATATTACTAGTCGTTCATTAATTCAAGTTTCTCATTTAAAAAGCCATAAGGGCATGACAAAATGAGCATAAATGTTTTCTTCAGGCCAAAATTAGGGACAGAGAAACGCCCCATTACTGTTAATGTTCAAAACGAGCAACGGGCAGGTGAGATTGCCGCCATGTGCAATCAACATGCCTGGAAATATATTATCGGCTTGGAACCTGACAAACCTGAAAATATTGATGATTTGGAAAAGGCTTTGCGTTCCCCATTTGCTCAACATACCAAGCACGACTTTAAGCCCAGAATAAGCAGAAATGATTATTGTCCCTGTGGAAGCAATTTAAAATACAAGAATTGCTGTGGAAAGAATAAGTAATTGGATTGGAAAACAGCACAATGATCTTCCGTATCAGCCTCGTACTTGGGAAAAAGATCAAGGTTAAGCCACCAAAAGCACTCCCAAACCACGAGAGTCCCTTTTGCGACTGGTCGGCTCATTTATTCACAGTTAATCGAGCCCAATACATAATCATCGCCAACACCCGCAGCCTATATTCCATTGTCATGCATGGCCAGGGCATCACAAACGACAGCACGTTCATAGACCGGGCTTTGTCTGCCATGCGTGAGTTTATGACATCCGACGGTTTCCAATTTCAGTATGAACGGCTTATTGTTCCAGAAGCCCATACGGTGATGTTTTCCAAGAACGCAAATAAGCCCGTGATCGGCTCCATGAATGATTTGATATTTCAGGCGGAACTTGGATTGCCAGAAGGTATGTCACCCCATGCAGCATCCATAGAAATCAACGGCACACTACTCTCAATATTAAAATATGATAATCCGAAGGAAGCGTTTGGGAAAATGCAGGTAATAAACAGCAAACATCAAGCACCATAGACTTTTCTCAAAGGTATTCCCCTCCCTTTTATGAATGAATATAAAAAAGGGGGCTCTATGAGGATCATAAAAATAAAGCCGGATAATAAATCAGGGGCAATCAAAGGCGTGGAAAAATATCGTGTCATATATCCAGATGAGCCGGATAAAGAAAAAGTTCAAAGACGGTTTGCAATTAAGAGACTGAAATATATTAGCGATAAATAAGGGTGATCCTTGTTTCTCGCCACGGATCCAACCAGCGCATTCCGGCACTCTTCCCTTTTCCTGTAATAAAAGATACTGCTTTTATCCCCAAGAGTCATTGCCCATTATAAGCCCCAAACCTGACTTTTGGCCAAGACGAGGGTTCCTATTAGCATAATTACCTTGCTGGACGCCCCACGCTTGGTTGAAATCTATTCTTCCTTATCTGGGTATGCCTCATTTTAGTGTTTAATCCTCCTTGATTTGTGGCCATTGTCGCATGATAATTCTACAAATGAATGGTAGGATAAAATGAAATTTGAATGGCAAAACGCAGAGAAGGTGAAGAAGTGGATTCCGGTTGAGCAGTGCAAGGATAATCATCTGTATTGCATAGCCGCCAGGAATGCCACGCTCGGCATCTGGCGCTCACAGAAACAGGGCTTTGAGATTCGACGCGATAAACTGGGCAGCGTTTATAGATTCGTGGAATATCACTGGGACTGGCAGGATGGCGAAATCCTCTTTGGCAAAAAAATGCTCGGAACTGCAAAACCCCTTGTGGAAATAGAAGAAGCCCCGGCATTTGGAAGCGAAAAAGAATTTATTGTCTATACGGGAAAAAGGCTTGAAGAATTGCAAAAGACTTAATTTTTAGAATACCTCTCTAAAGCCTTGGATTTTATGCTTACCCAACAACAGATTATTAAAACCATCCGGAACATACACCACTGTAAAAACCCCCTGAACATCACAGCGGTAAAACGACGCCACCCGCAACTAATCCAAGCTGTTTATGCTGTTAAACCGTTCTGGGGCTGGAAGCAGGCTCTCAAAGATGCGGGGGTTAACTACGCTAAAATCAAGATTGAACTGCTTGAATTCAGCAAATGTGCCTTATGCGGCAAGCCCATGCGTCACTTGGCTAACCACCTGATATTGAAGCATGGTGTCAAACCGGACGAGTATTTGATGGACTACCCGGATGCGGAATTGGTCTGCGAAACTATGCGGGCAAATCAATTGCAGCAGGAAACGCCACCCATTCATCACTGGGAACCGTGCTGGAGCCGGGAATATATCTTGGACAGAGTGGCTGAGTATCATCGGCGTGGATATCCAATGCACGGCAGCAAGTTCGCCGATATAGACAACTCTCTCATACTGGCAGCCAGCAGGTATTGGGGTGGATGGAATGAGGCGTTGATTGCAATAGGGCTTGACCCCCAGAAGGTAACGCAGGAAGCCTATAGGCAACTGAGAAAATATCCCGACAAAAAAGCCGTCATTCAGGGGATTAAGTGGCGCTTGAAAAAAGGTTTGCCGGTTTCTTCCACTTCGCTTCAAAGGAAACATGGCAGAATCAGAAGCGATACGGGATTATTTTACAATGGAATTGAATATTTCGGCTCATGGGATAACGCCCTGAAAAGTGCCGGGGTAGATCCGGATGTCATCCATCAGGCTACGAAACCGAAAAGGAAATACCAAACGCAGGAAGATGTCGTTCGGGAGATACGTGCTCGCCATAAACGTAAATGGGCAATTAACCACGGCGACATTTATCACGGAAAACATCCGGATTGGACTTTGGGAGAGTGTGCGCGGGAATATATTGGCTCATGGAACAATGCATTGAAGAAAGCAGGTCTTAACCCAAATAAAATCAAACGCGACGCCCTGTCTCGTGCTGTCCGCAAACGTGTCGAAGAATAAATTGCCGTGTAATTGAAATCTCTTAACGTTATTTTTCCGATATCAAGGCAGCAAAAAGGCGCCCGTTAAAAACCGGGCGCCTTTTTTATGCATTAAGAGTTACTTACTAATCTTTATGTTTCCGGCGTTTAGCAACCTTGGCCTTCGGTTTTAATTGCTCCAGCCTCAGTCTCGCTTCCTTGACCCCGATACTCATGATCGGCTGATAGGCCTGCCGCGTCTTCTCCCGAATATTCAATGGGCCTTGATGATTTTCCATCTTCATAATGGTCATGCCGCTGACACCCACCAGTTTACCGAAATCAGCTTGCGACAACTTTAATTTCCTGCGTAACGCTTTTACCCCTTTGGCCGTAATGCGAGCTTTTTTCTGGATCCCTGTCAGGCCCTGTTTAGCCTGCCTGGTAGCTGTTTCGGTTAACGCGGCTATGGTTTTCCGATCCTGCTTTGCCTGCTTCTTTAACGTAACCACGGCTTTTTTTAGCGTAATCTTGTCCTTCTTCAACCCGCTGACCGCCAATTTGATTTCCTTGCGGGCAATACGGCGCATTTCCTCTTTCATCACGATCATCAGTTGTGACATACCATCTCCCTTATTTCCGTTTGTTACTGTTTTTGAATCAATTGAAACTTAAGTGAATAAACAGAATTTGTCCACCAAATAATAGGAAACCAAGAAGGATTTGCCCCATTTTTTCTTGAACCATTATTTCAGGAGGGAATATGAATATAATAAAAATCACGCCAAGAAAACCAATCCAACAATCAGTTAAAAACGGGGATAATTATAAAATCCTGCTGGCAAATTGTCCAAATGAAGAAACGGGCAAGGGAAGAAAGTCGCCATCAAAAAATTAAAACCTGCGGAGAAACAATGAGCATCTTCAAAAGGAAATCGCAATTAGAAAAAGATAAAGCCCAACTGGAGAAAATATGTGCAAAATTGAAAGATAAATTTGTGATACTGGACGTGGATATTACGGTTGACGGCAAAGGAAAGTATCAAGACGAAATCCACGAGGGCAAATTATTTGTTTTTAAAAATGTGAAAGGCGAGCAGTAAGTTTTGGGTCAGGCCGATTTGAGCAACTTATCCACCATAGGCTGCAAACCACCATCAATCTTGACAGGGCTAACATCGAAAACCGAGGATGCTCCGCCGGACTGGGTTATCAGTTCCAGTAAGCAGGCATTCAGTTTTAAGAAGAACTCCGGGCTGGGTTGCAGGTCGCCGGATAGAATACCGCTGATATATGCCTTAGAGTAGCCGACCTTCCCCTTACACAGGTCAATAGGACGAATTCGGAACAACGCCATCACAAGCTTCAAACGAACCAGATTACTGTCATTGTCAGCATTACTCATGGCTACCCCCTCTGAACCGTTCTGAACTCATTTTAGACCTATCCGTGGGGCGATTAAACATTTCCCCTAATGGTTAATGTTATTGCGTGGTAGTGTTTTTCCGGCAAGGATTATTTTTGGGAACAGTTTGCCCAGCCAATAAATCAGTGCCGTTTGTAATTGCCGTTTTCCAAACAAACCGGTTTTTGCACTCGTCTTTTTGGATACCCCCCCATACCCCCCTACCTAAAAATCCCGTTTTTGAAGTTCAGAGGTTGTCCTTTGGCACAAGCCCACAGCGCCCTTCTTAACCTCTCACTAAATTCCACAAAGGATTTCTTGACCATTTTTTTGGGGACATAATTGGGCGAAAATAAAAAAAAGGATTATTGGCGTCATTTACGAATTACAGAATGAACAATTACAAGAAGGAGATTTTTTATGGAACAAAATATTATGGATGAGGAAATAAAGAAGCTAGACATGCAACGGCAGCGTGTTTCACTCACGATTCGCTTTAATGGCGCCCAGATATCTGCATTGCACAAGGTCTTCTTCCAGTTGCAGGACCCCCATCTTTCTTTATCCGAAATAGTACGCAGAGCTACGGCGGAATATTTAGCGAGGAAGTACGGGCTGCATGTGCCAATGGATTTGAGCTATTACGACGAGAATCAATAACGATATTTTCACAACGCCATATTCGTGCCCATTTTTCACAAGATGGCAGGAAAGATTTACGCATATTCTTTTCAGATTTTCCGGAATAGTTGTATAATTCTTAATGCGGAAATGTCCTGGCAATAATAATAGTGGAAAATAAATAAAGGATTTTGAAATGATTTGGAGAATATAGATACCAGAATATCATGAAGGAGGATCTAACATGCAGAAATTGCCAGAAAGTGAACAGAAACGGAATTGCTTGTGTGTTCGGTGGGACGACGCATCGCACCAACTTGTATCAGATGAGGCGTACAAAAGACGAACCAGTTGCAGCGATATGATTAGGCAGATCGTCCTGGAGCGATTGCCAAGGGCGGAAGTGAAAGCTGAGCCGTCACAGGTGGGTTAGAAATAGAATTAAAGGCAGGAATTATATAGAGATCTGCCCTTTAGGAATAAGATTTGTATGAGTAATACATATGACATAGGAATTGCTTTGATACCTATGGGGGGTAGCAGAAATGGTGAATAAAGTAACCAGATTGAACCCCTTTAAAGAAAACATTACCCAGAGGGAAACTGGGGAGCAGTACGAACAGGTCACTGGAATGGATGTGACACTTTCAAGCGGTGCCGTACCTGTAATGGGTATAAGGGTCAACAAGTAGGCTGTTTGGCGGAATGAATGGCGCTCAAGGCAGAGCAACTTGTTTTTTGAGACCTTCCAAATATGGTGGGTCTTACTCTGCCCGCACATAACCAGTTACAAACTCTCCTCCTTCAATTAAAACAAAGAAACTGTTAATAAATAAATTAAAAATGCAGGTTGGTTGAAAAAGTTGCTTTGAACTTTTGAAAAACAACCTTTTAAACTTGCAGCAAGTTTAAAATTATATCAATTGAGATTTTCATAAAACTTCAAATCTCAATAAATTAATATTCTGTTTAATTGTTCTTAATTGTTTTCTTTTATTGTTTTTCTTTTTGGATATTTTTATGTCAAAACCAGGTCTTCAGTGGTTGTAGTTGTTGTATTTCTTAACTGTTGCTCGTTTAAAACTCATCTATCCAGGTTATTCTAATCGGATTTTGTATTTTATTTTTAGGGGACGCTTGCCGTTTTTTCGTTTTCGCCCTAGCTTAAGTAGGGTTCCGTGATCAACGGTAAACGCCTATCAAACACAGCATTTAGATTTTACAATCGCGATTGGAAAATGACCGGGCGTGGCTGGATTCCGAGGCCTGACGCATTGGACGGATGTTAAGTGATTTCCAATATAGCACACACGAGATAGATATAGAGGGTTATATAGATTTTCTTATGAATCCGTCACATCCGTCATGGTTGGAATCAAGGCACCACGGAAGGTTTCTTGGAAAGTCATCTATTATATTGCTTCACATTTCCATCTTCCTGATCTTTATCACCTGGAGGATGAAACACAGGAAATCGTATAATCAATTGGCCGTATGGGTCTTCTTCAACCCAGTAGCCACGCCCAGTCAACGCACGTTCATCACATTCTTTTCCCAAACTATCCTTGCGGCTTATCACCACATCAATGGCTTCGTCAATTTCTGGCGCTGGCTTTCCGGTAATTTCAATCGCCTTATCTTTCAATGCTTCCCTGGAAATACCCTCCGGATTGTTTATCAGGATTTGCCAAATAAGAGCATAGGTTTCATTTTCATCCTTATAGGGGCAATTATCTGAAATTTCATAATATGGCCGGGGCTGGGGCGGTTGGGGTGCTGGTGGTGTTTGATCAAGACCAAGGATTTTTCTTTCTTTACGGTTGATTTCGAATAAGGCGACCAGAACTGCCCCCATCAAGTCATAGGGGATTGATTTTTGAAGGCTTAATATAATGTTGCCATCAGAATCTTTGCGTTGGAGCACAAGGGACTTCCAGTTATTGACAGGTCGCCAGGGCATGGAAATATCATCAAGGGCTTTCAGAAGAGTTGCTATATTTGCGTTGGAAATATCATCAAGGGCATTCTTCCGCCATTTTGCGTCGTAGATATTAACTGATTTATCGTGTGGAATTAATCTGCATAATACTACAGATTGCCCCTCCGTTCTTAGACGTATATACAACCGACGTGTGGGTGGCTGTTCTTTTTCTGGTAACGGTTCTCCTGTTTTCCCGTCATATCTAAGGTAACTATCATCGTCATTCGGAAAATCATATTTTAAGTCTATTAACGGTAAGTCAATGATGGGTATTTGGTCTGGATCCTGCCTGTCATCAGACTTGCGTTTACAGTATTTTAAATTGATAAACCATTTTTCTTTACTGACTATTTTCAAATCAGCCAGTGAAATCCCGGCTCTATCGGCTAAATCTTGCCCCGATTTTCCCTCCCACATACCCATGATGAGGCGTTCTGATTTTTTGTCTATTCGCATAATTCCTTTTTAATAGTGCAATCGACTGGATTTCGATTACACTATTCCTCTTTGCAAGAACGCACAAGAATTAAAGGAGTGTCATGAAAAAAGCAGGATCCCAGAAAAAGCGTGTGGAAGATGCGTTGCGAGATGTTCTGCTGGGTGTTTATTATAGGCATGAATTTGCTAGACAGAATCCGGACGTTGTTAAGGCTAGCAATATCGTTTTTAATGAGTTTGCAGAGGCTCAAAAGGTTCGTTCTCAGAATTCCAATTTTATCATTCAAGCCAAACCTCTGAAAACCATCACGGATCTGCTCATCAAGGGAATTGGCAAGGACTCTAAATCGGCCAGAAGGAAGCAGGTGTTAGTTGACTTTCTTCGAGATTACAAAGTGATTCCAGTTCCAGCTCCGGATCTGCTATTCCTGCCGTTGCCTTTGATTGTTAAGTCGGAACGAAGAAAGATTGAGATTAAGGAACAGCCAGCAGGAGGGGGTGTTTTATATGATTGCTGGGAGAAATTTCAAGAGTTTGAGACATCTGCCAATATGATTGGATTGCGGGAGCCCATTTTTATGCCATTTACAGTTCTTCCGAAAACGAGGGAACTGGCTGAGCCGTTTTTAAATCACTTTTTCAGGGATGCAAAGCCGCTTCCAGAGAAATATCACAAAGCGTTTTTAATTGATTGTAACCAACCCACGGAAGATATTGTCAACCATTTAACGGTATGGTTGGATTATTATGATGCAAACAAGACGTCAGATATCAAAAATATACACGAAAAGAATGCTAAAAAAGAGCTGTTAGGGGAGCGTACGCCGTGGGGTGAGTTGCATGAATATTTATTAGCTGTGGATTATTATCGCACTCATCATAAGACCAATGGGGACGAAAGACGAGTTGCGGTTGATTTTGTGAGAGAATATTTCCCAGAAGAATATAAAACATCAAAAGACCGGAATTACGCACAGACACGATTTATTAGATGGCTCAATGCTGGCAATGATTGGGTGAAGAATTATAAAACCATAATTTAATAGATGCGTTGGCTTCCCCTTCAATGATAACCAAACCAGACGAGTCGTGCCCGGTTGGTGACTGAATTTACCAGAATGCTTACTCCGCAAGGCGTCATCTATGATAGGCGAGCGTACCGGATGTCCGTAGAGCGTTTTTGCCTGGCATCACTTCTACGTAGTGAGGTCAACGATAATTATTTCCCCGCACTATATGCGTATTTCACATTCATAGTTGTAGTGCCATATAAGCTTCCGTAATCCCCTCCGATAGATTCACCCCGTCTTCATTCAGACATTCATCCATAAACCTGCGTTGAGGATATCTATACAGCCGTTCTGCTCATTTTTCCCGGCTCAATGATGTCTGATTTCACTGCCAGGCATAGTTCCAGACACTCATAACCTGCCTATAAATGCCGGTTCATCGTCATGCGGCTATCATGATCTTAGAACATCTGCTTCTTCAGTAGGGTCATTATCTCTTCTTCAATACCCCGTTTGGTCCAGCCTGGCTTCCCAAGATTAGGTCACCCCTTTAATTTAAAGGGCTTGCTTATATTGTTGTATCTTATTGTATTGCAACGATTTGTGACTTGCAATTTCCGTTTTCATCTGTTACCTTATTTTTAACGATACGGAAAGAAACCAATGAAAGGTGGGCAGAAAATAACAGGAATGGGGCAAGCAACCAAGTAGAGCCCAAAACCAAAAACAGAAAGGAAGGAAGCCATGTAAAGAACTCAAAAATGAAGGCAGTAGCAAGTAGAAACCAATGAGTCAAATAACCAAAATAAGGAAGACAATAATGAATACAAACATTGAAAACATTCAAGAGTTGACCAAGCAAGAAGTTATGGGCTGGGAAAAAGAAGCAGAGCATATGAATGGATATGCCATAGATTTTCATAAGCTTGGCAAAATAAATAAGGAAATTTACAGAGATATAGCCAATTGTTGCAACATTTCAGAAAATATGAGCAGGAACATGATTGAATGTCATAAGTTAAAAATTGAGATAAGCCATATTGCTCCAGTTCCACCCTTGCCCTTGAAGATTTGGATTCAAGCCCTTCCCTTAACAGTTCCTAGTTTGCAAAAACTGAAGGCTCTCAATTATGCCCAACAACATAATTTGACCGCTTCAGAATTTGGCAAATACATAAAAGCCAATTTTATGCCTCTTCCAAGAAGGGCAAAGACTTTTAGGAAATGTCTTCTTAAGTTGAAAGAGCTATTTCCTGACATATCCATAAAAGAAATAATTATGAAATCAGAAGAATTAAAAGACCTCTTAGAGTATTTGGTTTCCCAAGCCATAGCAAATAATTTGGTAAATATTTCAGAAATAGAAGACCAATTAAGGATAATGAATCAAACCAAAGCAGCATAAGCAACAATCATAAATGAAGTTCATGGAAGCCAATATGGAAAAACAACAAAACAAAGGGGGCATGATTACCTCTGCCTGATCAGCATATGATTTTGCAATTGATTGGAGAGTTTAAACTAAAGGAAGCAAACATGAAAAAAGGCACTAAAAACACAGTCAGTTCGGTATCCATAAACAACAAACATAAGGATAACAAAAACATCAATATCAAAGAATTCCCCAATGTTCAGAAGAAAGCTCTGACAGAAGCGCAGATTGCTACCATAACCAAAGAGATTGTTATTAAACTCAATTGGTTAGAAACTAAAAATATAGAAGGGTGGCTTGAAATGGGGAAGGTCGTACATGATTTTGTCTATAAGATTCATCCAAAGGGACAATACAGATCTGATCCGTATCAAATATTGGCTCTACACCCCGATAGTTGTCACCGTTCTAGTCAACTACGCAACTATGAAGCGTGCTGGGGCTTGTATACAAAATTGGGCGGCAATAAAGGGGCACCTAAAGTCTCTATGACCCACCTGATTCAAGTACTTCCCTTAAAAATAAATGTGGAAGCCAAGAGAAAATTATTGCTCATGGCCGAACAAGAGAAATGGTCGGTTTCTGAGTTTAAAGCACATTTAAAAGGGAAGTCCGGCTCCGACCAGAAGCCAGTCGTAATTCATAACTATGGCAAGGATCTGCAAGACTGCCTACGTAACATGGTGGATCTGGTGTCTCGGATTACCATTAAAGATAAACTGTCCATCAGCCCGTCTACGAGAATGCAAATCGTTTCCTCTGTCCAACACCTCGTTACTCTTGGTGTCATAACCTTTGAAGAAATCAATGCCCCAGACATGAAAAAGGCCGCATAAGGAAAAATCAACTATGACCACATTACAAAAAAGCTATCAGAAAGCCTTAGATGATTATGTTGCCGGGATATATGGGCATAAAAAGAATCTATTGCCCTTTTTGCTACATGCAATTCAGAAAAAGCCCGAGTCAATCGCAGATCTGTGCTGTGGAACTGCCGCAGTAGACCGGCCGTCTAAAACAAGGTGCATAAGAAAAAAACATAAGGAATAAATGAACATGGAAACAACATTACAACAAAACTATCAGAAATCCCTGGATAACTACAAAACCTGTATCTACGGCCATAAAAAGAATCCAAAATTGTTATCCAAAATACACCAAGCAATTCCAGAGAAGGCCATGTCATTCATTGATCTATTTTCCGGAACTGGCGTTGTAGGCTGGTCGGTTAAGCATCAGCGGAATATAAAGATACTGTCCAATGATATAATGAAATATGCGTGTCTCCGAGCAAAGGTCTTGGTAGCCAACAACGGCATTACCTTGACCCAGGACGACTTAAAAGTCCTTACAAGACCTAACCCCCATAGGAAAAATTACATTGAATGCTTCTATGGCAGATTTATGGGGGAACATAATTATACCTTTTTGGATAACTGGGCCGCCAACATTCCCAGCTTAAATGACCCAATCAAAAGGGACATCGCGGCTTTCATTCCCACCTACAACATAATGTCAAGGAACGAATATTGCGCTGTCACCTTTTCCCCCCTTGGCACTCTCACAGGATACAGAAATTACTGGGACATTGATTTGAAAACAGAATGCCTGGATTATGCCCAAAATATTTTTCCTTTAATGGTCTACAACAACCATCAGAAAAACGAAGTATATAACGAAGACGCGGTTGGTCTTCTTCCCATAATTCATGCCGACTTTCTCTATATTGACTCTCCATATTGTGCTCCAGGGGGCGGCGGCGAATACGAGCCCCATCTTGCCTTCTATGACGACTTGGTTCAGATATTTTCAGGAAGGGCAAATGAGATTGTCAATTATTGTGACCATAAGGCTGACCTTGCTCCATATACAAAGTTTTACAATCGGCAAACTGCTTTTGAAGGCTTTGTAAAGATTTTCCAAAACTCCGGCCACATTCCAACCTTGCTGATTTCTTACAACACGACCAGCGACATTGATCCTGAAGAGTTGGTCGTTATAGCTCATACCTACGGCAGAAAGACCAGCATTGAATATGTTGATTATACCAGGCCTACAACCCAAAAGGGCAACAACAATAAGACGAAGGAAATATTTTTAATCTGTTCATATAAGTAAGGATTCCAATGCAAAGCAATGGTTCCATGCAAATAGATTGGAAAGTAAATGCCAGAGCTGTTTCTTGTCCTGGTAATGCTCCAATCACAGCCTTGAAGCCCTTGTTCCCCTGGGCTGGCAGCAAGAATAAGCACTTTGGCATTTATCAACCATGGCTTCCAGATATGTCCAAGGTCAATCGCTACCATGAGCCCTGCATAGGATCTGCATCCTTCTTCTTCAATCTTAGAAAACAAGGATTTAAAGGGGGCGCTCATTTAAATGACATGAATGAAAAAATGATCAAGTGTTATCAGGGCATAAAAGAAAATCCAGCAAGAGTAATAGGACATTTTCAGGAATTAGAGCGTCGCCATAGCACGGATTTGTTTTTCAATATGCGTTACGCTTTCAACAAGGCATGGTCAAACGAACACGTAGCAGGCTGGTTTATCTATATCGCCCGTGCTGCCTACAAGGGTATTTACAGGGAAAATAGGCAAGGAATTTGTGCATCAGGTTCTCGTGATATTTTGGCCATTTTGGATCCAGGTTTGATTTACATGGCTAGCATGGCTCTTCAAAACACCGAGTTGTCTTATGGGGATTTCGGCAATGTTTTAGCCCAAGCCAGAGCCAATGATTTTGTCTTTATAGATCCGCCCTATCCGGATTGCTTCAACAAGTATACAGCCTCTGGTTTTTCAACGTTTGACCATCATCGCCTTGCCTATAACTGCCGCATACTTGACAGGAAAAAAGCGTTGTTCATGCAGACCAATGCTGATTGCCAATTGATAAGGAATTTATACAAAGATTTTCAGATTAAACCGGTAGTAACACCAAGAAATTTAACCCATGGAACGGGAAGAGAAGTCGTCATTATGAATTATTAACAACAATAAAATAGAGGATCATATTATGTCTAATAAAAGATTGTTTCATTACACGGTTAAATCAAGATTAGATCTCATCCTGGCCGATCGGATAATCAAGCCAGCGACGGCAATGATTGAGCCACAGGAAAGACCTGCCACCTGGTTTTCCTTCAATCCATTATGGGAAAACTCATCCAATAAAATTATCAGTTCCTCACAGGGTATATATTTCTCATGTGGGTTGGAGGATATGGCTAAATACGATTTGCCCTGCAGGATTGAAGTCAATCCTAGTTGTGCTCCGTATGATTGGAATGCTTTTAAAAGACTCTCCGGCATTTCCAAATTAATGGCTGAAGCTCTTTTTGAATCATCCATTGAAGGTGGCTGCAATCCCTTGGACTGGTGGGTTAGTTTTGATTCTGTTGGTAGTCGTTATTGGTGGGCAATTGAGTGCTGGAATGGCAAGAATTGGGAGCCATATTCTGGATGGGATATTGGTAATGCTGTCATTGAATTATCCGAATATAAAAAGCAGGCAGGTAAATTAAGCAACCAATTGGCATCTGTTCAGGCGCAATATAAAAATGCACAGTTTGTTATTGGCGGCTTGCATAATTCAATTCAAGCCTATTTGCAGAAAATCAATCGTCTTGAATCTGATAATAACGAACTAAGGCAGAATATTTATAATTCCCAGATAGAATATCAGCGGTTAATTGATTCTCATACTCCATCCGTCTTGGAACTTGAGAACCAACAGTTAAGGCTTAAAAAACAAAATATTAAAGATGAATTGGAATACATAATCCTTGAAAACGATGAACTCAAAAAGACGCAGGATGATCAATGCATAATGTTTTCAAAAATAATAGATGGCAATAATGGGCATGTCAGGTATTTGCAATCCATCCTTAGAAAGCATGGCATACCTTTTAACAACAGCATTGGTCATGAGAACAACCCAAAAAGCAACATGAAAGGAATAATGGTTGCAATAGCCTGACCAGCTATATGAGTTAGGTTAGCAGAAATTGAGTTAACAACAAACGAACAGGAGGTCTATTTATGACAAGAGTAAGATTCGCTAAATTGCTTTATGAGCACCAAAGGTTATTGCGCCAATTAAAATCAGGAAGCAACCCGTCTCAAGAAGATAGCAAGGAGCTCGTTGGAAACCTAACAAGCATTATTAACCTAATGGAAGCAACATTAAAAGATGGCCTTATTGATGCTGCACAATACCAACATTTAACATTTTGTATAAATGCAGATATAAAATTGTTAAAGATAAAGAAACTCAGGCCATTCAGGATAAATATATAAAATCACAAATAGAACCAAGGAGACAAAATGAAGAAAGAAATAAGCAGATGGGAGATGATGATGGTTTTAGGAAAATATCAGGAAAAGCATCCTGATTGTTTAAGCCATCCTGAGTGCTATGACAGCTTGGAAGATAAGCCGTTCTGCTGTGATGATGTCTTTTGGGCTTTGAAAGATTGGAAGGAACTAACGGATGGCATAGACAAAGTATGCAACATGTGTTTTGAGTGGAAAATCCCTGGCGATATATTTGGAATTGGTTGCCCAATCTTTATTTCCCTAAATGAGTTTATAAAGAAATATAATCTCCCCCGCAAAGTTGGCAAGAACCTATTCCGATTAGTAAAAAGGGTTAATGTTTTAGCGGAAGAACGCAGAGTATTGTCATAAGTATAATGGGCAAAGATAATTTTCATTTTGTTGTATAATGATTGAAGATTGGAATGGATGTTTTGTGAAATGAAGATTACGAGTGGATAAATATGGTGGCAATTAATACACAAGCGAGAGATATTTTAGCCGAGAACAGTCTGGCGGCGGATGAAAGGACTGTGTACGAGCGTTTTTTAAGCATAAAAGACGTGGCTGACAGACTAAATATATCCAGTCGTAGTGTATGGAGACTCATTGCCCGATGTGAATTTCCTAAACCTGTTAAGATTGGGAGCGTATCACGGTTCAGCTCGATAGAACTTAATGCTTTTATCGAAAACCTGAAACAAAAGCGAGCGAAGTGAAGGTATGAGATTTTCAGTTTTCAAACCAAAAAGACTCCGCAAGGGAAAGCGGTTTATCAGTCGTCTATATCGTGGTAGGTATAGATTGGATAATGACGCTTCAGTTACGGATATTCCGCTTAAGACACCGGACAAACAAATTGCTGAAGAACGATTACGAAAGATTATCAAAGAAAAACAACAGGAATCCGCAGGAATCATCGCACCGAAAGCGTTACGAGATGCGGCTCAAAAAACTCTGACTGATCATCTGTCCGATTTTATCGCTGACTTAAATACCAAGGGGCGGGATAAAATGTATATTTACAGCATAGAGAAACGTGCCATGCGTGTTTTCAGTGAATGTAAATGGAAGCTGCCCACTGATGTTACGGCAGATTCGTTTAATACATGGCGAAACAAGCAGAACAAGGCACCTAAAACGATCAACGAATATCTGGACACACTGGAAGGTCTGTTCAACTGGATGCAACGTCACGGGCGGATTGTAGCCAATCCTTTACGGTCTGTTGGGAAGGTTCAAGTTCAGGGCAGAGAAGTAAGAATCCGCAGGGCTTCCACGAATGCTGAAATAAAAAGGCTTGTGTCATGCGTTTCAATAGAACGCAGAGCATTATATCTGATGGCTATTTATACTGGGTTAAGAAGGGCTGAATTGGAATCTTTGACTTGGGGAGATGTACCGATAGATGTTGAAATGCCGTATGTAAAGGTCAGGGCATCAATGACAAAAAATCACAAAGAAGCCAAACTCTGGTTGCACAAAGATGTGATAAGGGCATTGAAAGCCATTGTGCCTGTGAACGCTGATAAATCGGCCAAGGTATTCAGCAAACTACCACGGATGGATCAATTCAGGGAAGACCTGGACAAAGCAGGCATTCAATATAAGGACAGCCAGGGGCGGCAAGCAGACTTCCATGCGTTACGCTATACATTCAGAATGATCATGGAAGACGCGAAAGTTTCTCCCAGGGTCACCATGGAACTCATGCGGCATAGCGATATGCGACTCACCCAGAACACTTATACCGATGCCATGCAATTGCCGACAAGCGAAGCGATTGAATCCCTGCCGAGCATTTTGGGAGATGACTCACCACTGGACTCACCGAAATTAGGCTTGGATAGTCATTTGGTGGCACAGGCTGTCAGTACTAATACTTCTGGCAATACTGAGGAAGAGCCTGTAAACAAAGGGCAGAGTCATGGTTTGGCACAGGTTGGCACGGGATGTCAAAAGTCATAAGTGGTTGCCGGACTAGGATTTGAACCTAGACAAACAGATTCAGAGTCTGTTGTGCTACCATTACACAATCCGGCAGTGGATGCGGCTGGCTCCCTTTTCAACAACCAGCAACTCTTACTATAATAGGCGCAATTTGACGGTCAAGGTTTTTTCGCTTACACTGCCGCGTAGCGGGTGCTATGATAGTCACATGCGATATACTCCAAAGCCGGTTAGCCGGTGTTACACTTGCCTGCTGAACCTGGGAAAAACCTGCTGGAAATTCGCCTGCCCACGCCGGGAATGGGAACGAGGGCGATGCCAGGGATTCGATAATGAGGCGCTTTACCGGCAATTCCGCGAATGGCAGGAAGCGCCGCACGTGAAAACGGCCAAGCAACTGCGCCACGAAGCTTTCCGCCAGAACCCATCCGTTTCGCGCGTGCACCACTTCCGCAAAGCCGCCGCCCGAAACAAACGATGAAAAGCAAATACTCACCACGGATTACACGGATGGCACGGATACTTCTGACTCAGAAGAATATTAAAATATTCGAGGATATGAGAATTGATTTTCTTGCCCTTATCAGTGTTATCCGTGATATCCGTGGTTCTGCCTGTGCGGATCCGCCGAGGCGGAAAAAATTTCCGTCTGGTATGAGCAAGATACTACTACCTGAGTAGTTACAACGATGAAAACACAGTCCGCCAAGCCCCAGGAACGCGCCTTGTTGATCCAAGTGAGTATCGGTCATCAGTCGCGGGAGGAAGCAGCCGATTCACTGGCCGAACTGGAACGGCTGGCGGACACCGCCGGCGCTATTGTGCTCGGCAGTATCACCCAGCGGCGTGACCGCCCGGACTCTGCGTTCTTCATCGGCCAGGGCAAGTTAGCCGAAATCCAGTTAGCCGGACGCGAAACGAAAGCCAACCTGCTGATTTTTGACAACGAGCTCTCCCCCGTTCAGGTCAATAACCTCGACCTGGCCGCCGGGATCAAGGTCATTGACCGCACCGAACTGATTCTGCAGATTTTCGCGCGGCGCGCCCGCACGGCGGAGTCCCAGATCCAGGTGGAACTGGCGCAACTGCAATACCTGGCCTCGCGTATCCCGGTCTCGGAAAAGCAGGCGCGTTTTTCGGGCGGCATCGGCATGCGCGGCCCGGGTGAAAGTCCCTTCCAATTACGCCGCGCACCCATAATGGCGCGCATCACGATTTTAAAACGCAAACTCAAGGAAATCCAGAAGCGGCGCGCACTGACGCGCGCCCGGCGCCCGTGGCCCGTCGCCTGCCTGGTCGGCTACACCAATGCGGGTAAGTCCACCCTGCTGAATGCGCTGACCGCCGCCGACGCCTACGTGGACGACCGGCTCTTTGCCACACTGGATACCAAGAGCCGGCTGGTCTACCTGCCCGATCGGCGCCAGGTCATGCTGACGGACACCGTGGGGTTCATCCGGCATTTGCCCCACGGGCTGGTGGCCTCCTTCCGCTCGACCCTGGAGGAAATCGGCGAAGCCGACCTGCTCCTGATTGTGGCGGACACCAGCCATCGCTACGTGCACGAGCAAATCCAAGTTGTCCAGGCCACGCTGAAGGACATGCAGGCCGAGGCTATTGCATCCCTGCTTCTGCTTAACAAGGCCGACCGGCCGGAGGCGGCCGCGCGCCTGGCCGATCTCCAGCGCAAGCATCCCGAAGCCCTGGTTATTTCGGCGTTGGAACGCCAAGGTTTATCCCTGCTGAAGGAACGCATGGCCGCCTCGATGAAACCCGTCACTCCCACACAGCAATGTCCCGATTCGAATCAGGGCGCCGATTGCGTGGACGACGCTTCGCGGAAGCGCGGCGACAACATCCCCTCATAACTTATATGGCATTATTTTCCAGAAACAGATTGACAATTAGCCCACCATGTCAACAATCACATCTGCAGTCTTTGACATGAGAAACCATTTACGCAGCCGGCCTGCAGCGCTACCTGCCCGTAGTGGCTTCGCCACAGGCGATGCAGGCGGATGCGCAGCATTGCCTGCCCGCAGTCGCTACGCGACAGCGTTGCGGGCGGGCGAGCAGGGAGCCAACGATGCCTAGAGACGAGTCTTTTGCCAGAACCGTCCGGATCGCGATTCCGTTCGAGGGATCCGTAACCGAGGCTTCGCCCAAAGCCCCGCGTGCCGTTGTGAAGAAAAAGGGGCTGGCGCCCCTGGACGAATCCGCGGGTGCGGCGCCTTTCCAGGAACTGCTCCAGAGCCTTTACGACGGCGTGCTGATCACCAATGCCGCCGGCCTGATCATGGACGTCAATGAACGCGCCATGGATTTCCTGCTCTATACCAAGGCCGAGCTCAGCCGGCTCAACATCGTCAACATCATCGCCGGCGCCAATGAAGCCCTGCTGGAGACTCTCCGCCGGAACATTGAACAGCGCCGCTACACACTGATCGAAGCCTCGTGTATCCGGAAGGACCGCACAACGTTCCCGGCCGAAATCGCCACCAACCGCCTGGTCCTGACCCCGGAAGGGCACCTTTGCTTTTTTGTGCGCAACATCACGAAGCGCAAAAAGGCGGAAGAAGCGCTGCAACAGACGGTTACCCGGCTGAAGGAAATGGATGCATCCAAATCCCGTTTCGTGGCCAATGTGTCGCATGAATTACGCACCCCACTGACCATTATCAATACCTTCGTCTCACTGGTTAATGACGGCATCGCCGGGGCGGTATCCGATCAGCAGAAGGAATGCCTGGTGACCGTCCTCCGGAATTGCGAGCGACTGGCCGGGCTAATTGATGATGTTCTCGACTTGGGACGGATTGAGTCCGGCCGCGAAGAGTTCCATCGCGCGCGCGTGAACCTCACCGATCTGTTGAAACAGTGTCATCATGATTTCATCCCGCAATGTCTCCTCCGCCATCAACAGCTTAACCTGGAGATGCCCGAGACACTTCCGGATGTGCTCTGCGATCGGGATAAGATTGCCCAGGTGCTGACCAACCTGGTGGGCAACGCCCATAAATTCACGCCGGAAGAAGGCATCATTACCCTGCGTGCCACCCAGGAGAACGATACCATTCGGATAGACATCGAGGATAACGGCCCGGGTATCCGCCCAGAAGATCAAAGCCGGATTTTCGAGGCTTTCGTCCAGCTCGCCCGTTCGGAAGACAGTTCCGGAAGCAAAGGCACCGGGCTGGGCCTGGCAATCTGCAAACACATTATTGACATTCACGAAGGCGCCATCCAGGTCAAAAGCATCCCGGAAAAGGGCAGCCGGTTTTTCTTTACGTTGCCGACCTATGCTGAGGATAAAAATTTTGACGCGTTTATCGGGGATCGCCTGCGCTACATGGAAGCCCGCGATCGGCAATTGGCCATGCTGGTTCTCCAGATCGGGAAATTACCCGCCCAAGGCGCCGCGGCGACGCCAGAGGACACCACCGGCCGGCTCGAGCATCTCCGGCTGCCGGTGATGGAAGCCCTGGACTGCGCCGAAGAACAGATGTTCGCGTTTGAATCCAACCGGACGCTGATTGTTCTGCTCGACGGCACTGAGCAGGCGCGGGACGGCGTTGCCGCCCGTCTCCAGCGATCCCTGGGCAAACAGCGGCATGAGATCACGGACGATATTTGCATGGCTTACCTGGAGCCCACGCGCGCGCACACGCCCCGTGAGTGGCTGGCGCAGGCCCTGACGCTCCTGAAACCGCTTCCGGTCGGCCCCATGGAAACGCCCCCTGCGCGCGTCCTGATCGTGGACGACGACGCCTCCGTCCTGAACCTCATGGTCCGGGTACTCCACGAATCCGGCGTGGGACTGGACCTCAAGTCCACCACCAGCGGTTACGATGCCTGCATTCATTTCGGCGAATGGAACCCCGACCTGGTAGTGCTGGACCTTCATTTGCCCGACATTGACGGGAAGCGCGTCTATGATTCAATGACCAAGCGTCTCCCGCACCGCGCCACGAAATTTCTGGTTGTTTCCGGCTATCGCAGTGATATTGATGAAATCATGCAATTGGGGTGTGACGATTCGCTTTGCAAGCCGTTCGATTTCGATGAGTTCGTCATGAAAGTCAAGCGCCTGCTGAACCTGGATTCCCGGCCGACCCCCGTGCCTTTGGAGGCTCCCAAGCACCCATGAGCGCAAAAATATTCATTATCGAAGATGAATCGGACTTGGTCCGGGCTCTCGTCATGATGTTGAAGTCGGCCGGTTATCAGACAGCGTGCGCGGTGGACGGCATCAGCGCCGTGGATCGGGTCCGGGAAGAGAAACCGGATTTGATTATACTCGATATTTGCCTGCCGGGATGCAATGGATTCGAGGTGTTCCAGCAGTTGCGCCAGGACCCGGCAACGGAGCGTATTCCTATTGTCTTTCTCACGGCGCGCTCAACCGTGGAAGATCGCCAGAAGGCCCGGCATTTGGGCGCCGCGGGTTATATCGTCAAGCCCTTCCAATGGACCAACCTGATCAAGCTGGTTCAGGAGGTACTCGCCGCTCCTGGTCCGGCCGCCGGGCAATAGTCTTTCTGTTTGAGCCGGATATAGTCCCGGAACGATTTGCCCCGCAGTTCATTCCGTTGGAGATGCTGCTGGGAAATGGCTTTCATCTGCGCAACCACCGCGACCATCGAGGCCGGTAGATCCGAAATGTCTATCCGCCGTTCCCGGGACTTCGTCATGGCATGGGACAGGGTACGTTCCAGTTCTTCGACGTTGCCCGACCAGGGGTACTGGTCCAGCACATCAAAGGCCTGGGCCGTGATTTTCCAGGGCTCGGATCCGCCGCGTGCCGCCCGCTGATAGACCCAACGGCTGATCAGCGGCAACAGGTCGGCCCGCCGCTCCCTCAGAGGGGGAACGCGAAGCGAAATGGCCGTGAGCGTTTGAACCCATTCGACGCGACGCTGGTCATCACTGGGCTTAATTACCGGGAGCGCACGGCTGGTGGCCATGATACGAACATTCACCCGTTGAACCTCCGTATCGCCCGGTCGCATAAATGCGCGCAGCTTGATCAGGCCGACAACCGGCGGCTGAAGATCCTCGGACATTTCTTCGATATATTCCAGAACCACCGTGCCGCCGTTGGCGGCCTCAAGGGCGCCGGCTTTTTCCATCGACGAATCCGCTCGCCGCGAATCCGGACCCCATAATTGTGTGTTCAGGCTGGCGGCCTTCCCGGCCGAGCAATCCACGGAAACAAACGGACGATCCTTGCGAGGGCTGAGTCCGTGCAGGATTTGAGCCACCTGACGTTTGCCTGCACCCCGCTCACCCAGAATCAGGACCGCTTCATCCGTCGGTGCGAGTTGTTCCAGGCGCTGGCAAAGCGCCTGCATTTCCGCACTCTTGATAATCAGAGGTGTGAACCGCTCAGGAGTGGGTTCAGGTGGGTTCAGTTGAATGATGCCATCCACGATGCGAGGGTAATCCAAGGCGCGCTGGACAGTGGTTATGAAATGATCGGTCTTGAAGGGCTTGGTGACGAAATCGAAAGCGCCGGCTTTAATGGTATCCAACGCAACATCCAATGTTGCATAGGCCGTGATCAGGATCACGGGGGTTTCCGGGCAGAATTCCTGGACAGTACGCAACAGCTGGAGGCCGTCCACGGGCGTCATACGAATATCGGAAACAATCAGATCATAGGGGGCCGATCGGATCAGGCGTTCCGCTTCGCGGCCATCCGAAACCGGCGTTACATCATGCTTCCGGCTGTGGAGAATCATCTCCAGCGCCTTCAGCAGATGGACTTCATCATCAACGAGGAGAATTTTCGCCATGGCGGCAATCCACTATTTTCGTAAGGCCTCAGTTATGAGGGTAGGTTGTGAATTTCAATGCTGTCATTCCCGCGAAA
>Ga0247842_10002186_pt1 | contig 29728 bp, 47 predicted proteins | sample LaCruzMarch2015__3_FD_192411 | JGI IMG/M metagenome (GOLD analysis project Ga0247842, IMG submission 192411) | Freshwater microbial communities from meromictic Lake La Cruz, Castile-La Mancha, Spain - LaCruzMarch2015_19m | ecosystem: Environmental > Aquatic > Freshwater > Lake | place: Spain...
GGAGCAGGGCGTATCGGTGGAGGAGAAGGAGTTCGCGGAGGCCTGGCGCTGGGAGAATGGCAAGCGCAACACGCCGCCGGCGCTCGTCTCGATCTTGGCGCCGCGTGGGGGAAGGGCCATCGTCTCGCAGCGCGATGCGACGGTCGCGGCGTCGATCATCCAGTGGCTTGGCACGAACTGTGGGCGCGCGTTCATCGACGCGGTGAGGTCTGGGCGCCATCGAGAGATGAGGGACGCATGCGCGAGGGCTCCATGGTGATGAGGACGCCCGCGCCGTTCGAAGTTGAGCGCCGAAGGTCCGAGCACTCGTGCATCGGGTGTGGGAAGGTCGCTCCGTTGCGCGCCTCTCGGAAGGGCTGGCTACTGGTCTGTTTGAGCGATGGAGGGAAGGGGCGGCGATGGTACCGGAACTGCGGATGCTTGCCGCGCTCGACCTTCTTCGCCTTGCTCGATGCTCTCTACGACATGGGCCTGAACAAGCGGGGGAACATGACAATCGCGGAGGTGATCGGTGCTCATGTCTCTCGGAAAGCCAGGGCCGATAGCGGCTGAACTGCTTCCGCCGAGTACGGGGCCTGGCGGGCCGTGCTCGCATCCTGGGTGCTTGAGCCATCGGACGCATCCATGCGAGGGATGTGGGAGAGTCGGCGGAGGTCTGGGCGACAAGTCGCTAGCCGAGTACATGGCGCCGTACTTGCGACTCCGACGGGCGGCGGACGCGATCATCGAGGCGCTTGGCGATAGACGGGCGGAGATCCGAGCGGAGATCACGAGAGATGTGGTCTTCTTGCTCCAAGCGCGAAGAGGGAAGAGAAGGCCGCACAACGACAACTGGGATACTGTCGAAGTGTACGGGACAAGGGCAGAGGCGGAGAAGGTGGGGAAGGCGACCGCGTACCGCTACTCGAATGGGTGGCGCGTCTACGGCGTGCCGCTTGGTGGGAAGTTGGCGGAAGCCCTCACCCCGAAGCGGTTGGATGATCTCAAGGAGCATGAGGAGTGACTATGCGGGCGAGTACGTTGGTTGTCGTGGTTCTCGGTGTGGTGTTGCTGGGGTTGGGCGGTCTGACTGCGTGGCGGCACATGGAGGCGGAAGCGTTCACGTCGAACCTCCAGCTCGCTTACGATGCGAGTTTGCCTGGGGATAAGGCGAAGTACGTCCGCGAGTTCATTGGAGAGGCGGAGGACGCCGGTCTCCCGGAGTACGGATCATGGGTGGTGAAGAGAGCCAACCTCAAGACGTCGAACCAGCTCGACATTCTGCGGGGCTTGGCGGTGCGCTGCGAACAGCTGGCGGCCGTCGATCCTTCGGCGCTAGGCTACAGCCAAGGGATGATGCAGCTTACGCAGGATGAGTTCGAGTACACGCTCACCAACACGATGGAGTTCTTCAAGCGTGCGCGGCAGGTTTCGTTCGGATGGGTCCAGGTCAACGGGGTGCTCGTCGCGCTGGTGCTGTTCGTTCTTGCCGTGCTTGTGAGGATGGCGCTGTCTCCGAAGCATCGAAGGGTGCGCTGATGGCTGCTCTGCTGATTCGCGTCCCGCAGTCGCAGTGCCTGGGAGAGAAGCCAACGCTGAAGCTGCCGTACAATGCGTGGATCGCGGGAGGGGCTGCGCGTCGCTGGTTCACGGGCGAGCCGCAGGAGAGCGACGTCGACGTGTTCTTCTCTGATGTCGATGAGCTTGACACCTTCATCGAGTTGAACGGGCTACAGCGCGAGCTGGCGGTGACGACCGACACCTACATGATGTGGGAGTCGCCTCGCCGGATTCAGGCGATCAAACATCGCTTCTTTGGGTCGCCGGGTGAGGTGGTGGACTCGTTCGACTTCTGCCTCTGCCAGTTCATTGTCGGAAGCGACGGCACACTTCTGGCGACGCTTGAGGCAATCACCTCGACCCTACGCCGCCATCTCGCGGTGAACCGGATCGACCCGGACTTCGCCCTGGATTCGCTGCGCCGTGCCTTCAAGTATGCGAAGGCCGGCTACTGGCCGTGCATCGGGACGCTCCGAGATCTGGCGACGGGCATCGTCGGTGATGGGGGGGAGGATCGGGTCGGCGCCCTCATGAAGCAGTCCGAGATCTCTCCGGGTGGTGGACAGCGGGTGCGCGTGCACTGGGACTGAGAAGGGGGAGCTGATGCGGGTCGACGGGCAAGGGATGCCGACGGGTGTTGGTGGGCCGCTGTCGGCGACGGAGATAATGGACGCAGAACTTGCTGGCTTGCGCAAGAAGCTCGAAGCGTTCTCAAGGGAGCTTGGCGAGCGACAGCTTCAGTTGGCGCACCTCGGCGTGCAGGGACTCACAGAGCTTGGGGAGGTGCTTGCGCGCACCGACAGCTTGGTGTCGTCGCTTCGCTACCACCATACGAAGGTGGAGGATGAGCGCGAGGAGATGGATGATGTCATCTCTTCTTTGCGGAAGTGGTCGCGGCGAGTCGTCGCGCTCCGCGATTCGATGGAGGGCAGCCCGCGTGACGCTGGGGAAGCGATCCTGCTGGAGAGACTGCCAGAGGTGTGGGAGACGCGGGACGGGCGGACGCTTCTCATCGCGGAGATGCACGACGAGCACCTGCGAAATGCGCTTGCGATCATGGATCGACGGATCGCGGCGGAGGTGGAGGGACAGGCGTGGCGCGACCCGCGCGACCCGTTGGATGAGGGATCGCTCACCGTGCCGATGGACGCGCACCCTGCCGCTGTCTACAGGCTGCTCAGGGCGGCTCTCACGAGGGAGATCGTGCGGCGTGAGTCGCTGTCGGAAGATGGGCCTGCCGGGTGAAGCTACCGCGTGGCGGCGCAAAGTGCTAAGATAGACGGCGCGCCATTCGAAGCGCGGAGAGGGAGGAAAGCTATGCGCAGAGGGAGATGCTCGAAAGGGCTCTTGGCAATGCTCGTACTTCTGGGCGTGTTGCTCGCGGCGACTGTGTCGCTGGCGGTAGCCGCGCAGACGGCGAGTGATCCAGAGGTCGGCGCTGGACTCGGCGACTGGGAGCAGCTCGCGACGACGGTCCTCGCCGGTACGCTCGGCATGACGATTGCCCAGTTCATCAAGGAGAAGCTGCCGACGAAGTGGGTGACCACGCGCACGATGACGTGGATCGCGTACCTCGCGTCGTTCGTCTCGGCGGTGCTCGCGTTCCTGGTGACGGGAGGGTACTCGCTGCTCTTTGCGAATTGGGTGGCCGCGATCAAGGGCCTCTTGCAGGCTGGCGGCTTCATGACGCTGGCCTACGCGACGATCAGCGCGAAGTTCGGCCTCAACTCGACGGCGGTCAAGGCGGCGAAGGAGGCGGCGGCGAAGTTGGCTGCGGCTGAGGCGGGTGGTCAGAAGTGAGCGGACTCGGATGGCTTCTGGTCATCGTCGTAGTCGTCGGCGCCTTCTACCTCCTCACGCGAAAACGGCGCCCGGCGGTAGTTGTTCCGCCGAAGCCGCCGGCGGAGGGTGAGGGAGAGGTCGAGACGCGAACTCCAGGCAGGTTCTGGGGGGCGTACTTCGGCGTTCCGTACATGGGTGAGGGTGGGCTCCATCGCTTCGGTACGCACCTTCGAGAGTTGGGGTGCTGGCCTCACATCACGTACACGGGCATCGAGCCGAATGGCACCGAGCCGTACGAGGTCAACATCACGGTGACGCACCGGAAGACGGGGAAGAGAAGCGCTATCTACCTCGACGGTACGGGCCTCCGAAGCGACGATCGGTGGACTGACGAAAATCTGTTCGCGATCTACCCGATGACGGAGCGCCCAGGCCAAGGCAAGCCGACGAGCTGCAATCCGCAGATCCAGGCGCTCTACGATGCGGCATGGGCCGCTCAGCGTGAGGCGCAGGCGGTTCTCGATCTGCAACTCGATCCGCTGCCGCCGTCCGCGCCGATCAATACTCCGCCTCCGGGGGCTGTCGGGGCTCCGGCTGCGGCTAAGGAGAAGGCGGCGTGCGGCACTGGCGATTGCCATGTCTTGCTTGCGTCGCAGGCGGAGGTGCCAGAGGGGTGTGAGTGGCTCGACTTCGACTTCCGATTCCGGTCGCAGGCGAACCACGACATCGTGTCGCACTGGAGGCAGTCGATCGCGATGCTGCCGAAGACGTGCAACCCCGCTCCGGCGAAGTAGTTGCGGGCAGGCTTGTGACTTGGGCCACCTCGTCGAGTACGACGGCGGGGTGGTCCTCTTCTGTTGAGCGAGGTGCGGGCGATGGTTGCGGCGCGTGATGTGATCGGGCTGCTCCGAGAGAAGCACAAGGCTGATGTCTTCGTCCCTGAGTGCAAGTTCGGCCCAACGCAGATGACGAGTGAGCCTTCGGGGCGACTCGATGCGTGGGTGATGGCGAAGAGTTGGGCTCACTGGACGACGATCGGGTACGAGGTCAAGGTGAGCCGCCCAGACTTCCTTCGCGACAATAAGTGGCGGGCGTACCTTGCACACTGTCACGAGTTCTACTTCGTGGCGCCGAAGGGTGTCATCTCGCTGGATGAGTTGGCGGGCGAGCCGGTCGGCTTACTGGAGGTGGCGTCGACTGGGACCCGCCTCTTTACCAGGCGAAAGGCGCCACACCGGGAAGAGGGGGTCGACCCGATCGCGGCCATGATCTACGTCCTCATGAGCCGGGCCAAGATCTTCGGCGAGTTCGAGCCGGAGAAGGGTGACGCCGAGTACTGGAGGGCGTGGCTGCGGACGAAGGAGGAGGAGCGGGCGCTTGGCAGGGAAGTCAGCCGGAAGATGGGGGAGGCGTTCCTCAACCGTGAAGGCTCGCTGCACTGGCGCTCGGAACAACTCAAGCGTGACACAGAGCGCCTGGAATCGCTTCTCACAACGCTCAGAGAGTGGGGGCTCGTTCCTGGGGAGACGGCGACCGAGGACGCTGTGCGCGAGATCAGAGAGCGGCTGGCGTTCGGTACCAGGGCACAGTGGGTGGTCGACCGGGTGACGGATGCGGTCGCGGGGCTCACCGATACGTTCAAGGCATACGCCGAGCAGCAGCAGAAAACAGAGCGGGCCAGCGCGCAGGGCGCTTGTAGTCGTGGCGGGGAAGGCGTAGAATCTCTCGGAAGATCCTAACAGAGAAGCGAGGGATAATGGGAGTCAAGGAGCGGCGAGCGAAGAGGGCGCGGGCGAAGGTGATGGAGCGCAGCTACCGTTGCAAGGCGTGCGATGCGCTACGAGTCTCCGGGCGGTCGCCAAGATGTTTCCCGAAGGATCTCAAGTGCCCGGTCTATGGTGGAGTGATGATCTGGGCCGATCCTGATGCCGAAGCGCTTCTGAAAAGAGAACGGAGCGCGCGGAGGCTGCAAGGTGTCTGCTGAGAAGCGGCACGTCATGTGTTCGGAGTGCAGCCATACGGGGCCAGTGACCAGGGGCGGCGTGATGTTCCGCCACGGCTTCAGGAAGGAGCCGAAGGCAGATCCTTGTCCGGGGAGCGGGCGCCCTCCGTACTACGAGATGGCGCTTCCTTTGCATCCGATGTGCCGCTGCATTCTGGCTGAGAAGGGGGAGGGCGATGGCACTGTCCCGGCAGCAGCGTGAGCTGTTGGAGTGGTTCCGCAGTCCGCTGTACAAGGATCGGCGGGGGATTCCTGGCGCGGGGGTGACCGTGGAATCGCTCGACCAGGCGATGAAGGATTCGCAGCGAAGAAGGACGCTCAACGCGCTGATCCGCCTCGGGTACATCGAGCAGTCGGATGTTGCCTATGCTTATGTGCTGACGGAGAGAGGTGCGCAGGCGGTGAACTGCGGAGAGACGCGGATCGTGGGGCGGGCAACGGCTGAGGAGCCGACGCTCGTCTGAGAAGAGGGGGGGAGCATGGAGCTGAGCGGAGTCAGTGCGGGGCAGTGGTTGGCGTTCTCGGCGGTGTGGTTCGGGACCTGGATGCTCGTCACGATCATCACACGGATCGAGGTGCAGCTTGGGGTGCTTGGCGAGCCGGAGTCGGATGGCGGGCGAATGCTCTACCACGTCGCGGCGTTCGTCCTGTTGCCGTTGGCAGTCTCTGTAGTCGTTGGGGTGGCGTTGGCCTGCGCGATTGGGCGGTTCGGCGGGATGCTCGAACGGGAGGTCGACGCCGCGCTCGCACTCGCAAGGCGCCCTCATCGCCGGGTTCCTGACGAGGAGGAGAGCGGAGGCTGTGTGAGATGAAGGAGGGGCGCCGGTTCGATCGGCCACAGCGCGTCGAGTTGACTTCGCTGACGGTGCGGTGGCCTGCGGATGTCTGGAATCTATTCTCGTGCGGCTTCTCTGATGTCTTCGTCGTACCGCGCGACGTCAAGGGCCATGTCAGTATCTTGAAGCGGGACGACGTGGCTTGGGTGACGTGCGATCTTGGCCTGAAGGTGCTCGGCTCGCTCGATTCGCGAGAGATCAAGATCACGCTGCGCAGCGTCGGGTTCCACGAGGAGTTCTCGCCGAATGGCGAGCCTAGCGACGACGTGCTGACACGGGCGGTTATTCACCTTGCACGCTCCCTCCGGTCAAAGGTTGAGGGCCGGCGGGTCGTCGTCGAACAGGGGTCGGCGGTATGGCGGCAGTCCGCATTCCTCAACATCGCGTGGCGAAGATGGGACCGCCTCCGGTTCTTCGTCGCGGCGCTGTTTCGCATCCCATTCGACTGCCGGCGCCTGCCGGGGACGGTGACGATTGAGGGCACCGCGTCGATCTTTGCCGGGGGCCTTCCGTGTAAGGTGTTGGCTGATGAGGCACTGCTCCAGAGGGTGACCAGCGCCAGGCGTTCGGCGTGGGAGAGGGGCCGGGATGATGCGAAGCGCGGCATCATGCCGCCCTATCTCTTCCAGTATCACACGGGTGAAGCGCGATCGGTTGCCGACTACATGCAGGGGTGGATGGCGGGAGTCGATGAGAGGGGGAAGGGTTGAGGCTTGAGGCGGGCGGCGTTCTTGAGCGGGCGCGCGTGGCGCTTCCGTTCTTTGGCAATTCGCCGGCTGGGGCGCTGTGGGGTGCGTTCCGCTACCGGGTGAAGGGTGTCACGCTCACGATCCTCAGCTCGGGGGCGTCGGGTGGATGGGAGCATGTCAGCGTCTCTGCGTTCCGTACTCCGACGTGGGAGGAGATGTGCTTCGTCAAAGCACTCTTCTGGGAGGATGAGGAAGTCGTGATGCAGCTCCATCCTAGGGCATCGGAGTACGTGAACAACCACCCGCACTGTCTTCACCTCTGGCGGGCGATCGCTCCGACACCGCCGATCCCCGAGCCGCCTTCGATCTACGTCGGGGTGAAGGGGGTGCCGGGTGCCGTTGCGGCTGAGTGAAGATGGACGGACTCCATGGGAGCGTGGCTACGAAGCCGGGATGCGGGGTGATGCTTCCCCGGGGTGGCGGTATCCGATGCCGTGGATGACGTGGGCGGAGCGCCTCTTCATCATGGGGTTCAACTGTGGGAGTGCTGCGAGTGGCGGCGAGGGGGAGTGGCCGTGGCCGAGTTCACAATCAACATCGACCTAGACAAGAAGTGTACGAGGTGCAAGAAGCCGGGGGCGACGACGGCGGGTGGTCTGTGCCTGGAGTGTGTGGCGAAGGGGATCAAGGAAGGGAAGTACGACCACATCATCCGGCGCCAGCGTGGGGTGCTTGGCCTCGTGGAGGATGCGGCGAATGCTGAGGTGCGCCAGTGCGCGAGGTGCCGAAACGTGTTCGTGCCGGGGGCTTCGGCTGGGAGTCTCTGCCCTCCGTGCGCTCGGGTAGTGGTTGAGGATGAGATTGCGGCCCAGGGAGGGGATCTCGAATGAGCGGAGCGATTGAGAAGGCCATTCAGCATCTTGACCATGATCGTGGCAAGGAATCGCAGCTACAACACGAAGTCATCGGGCCAGCCCGCGCCGAACTCGCCGCCATGCGCGCCAAAGCTGACTGGCACGACCGGGGCATGGACACCGTCGCGGGATGGGTCGGAAAGAGAGAAACGCACATCGTTGACCACATCTGTTGCCTTGGCTTCGAGCGGGATCGGCTGGACAAGGAATGCGCCTCCCTCCGCGAGGAGAACGCGCGGCTCAGAGAGGCCCTCTCGTTGCTTCATGTGAGGGCCGAGAATCTGTGCATCGTCGCGCGGGAGGCGGTGGCGGGTGCGGCGTCGGGGAACTTCGTAATCACCGCGGTCTTGCAGGTCGAGTCGCTTCTACCGAAGGACGAGGTGCGAAGTGCCACGGAAGGGTGATGAGACGATCTATGTCTCGAACGTGGCTGGCGGCTACCGCTTCTTCTGTGTGGTGTGCGGGAAGGATGAGGTCGTCGCCATCCCGCCAACCGGCATGCCGATCCCCGTCTTCGTCACCTGGTCCAAGGAGATCGAGAAGCGTCACGTCTCGTGTCGTGGGAAGACTCCAGCATTCACCCCTGACGGCGGCGCATTGCCTGGTTCTCTCCTCTGATCTTTGTTCGGTGGGTGGTTGGGTTGAGGGGCCGGCGCGACAGAGGGGCTTGGCGGGGCTTCTGATGGCTGTGGTGTGCTACACCGCGGCACCACCGCCTACCACCGGCTCCGGCGAGTTGAGGATGGGGGTGACGTAACACCCCGGTTTCGTGTAGACTGCCGACCGGATCGCTGGTCGCGGGCAGAGGTGGTGGCAGTGGTGACACCAGGGAGTGGCGCGGGGGGCGGATAGGTGGCAGCCGGGAAGTCGTTCACGGCGAAGGATCATCAACGCGCCTTCCAGCTCTGGCTCAGGCTTGGATCATTCCGAGCGGTGGGGAAGCAGAGAGGGATGCCGAGCCACAAGACTGTCACCATCTGGGGCGGTGACTACGACTGCCCGTACCACTGCGGGTGGCATAACTGGGCAGCACTGAAACAGAAGCTCGCTGGCAATTCTGCGGCGGTCGGCGATGCCGTGAGGAGGCCGGGCGGTGTCGTCGAGGTGGCGGGGGCGGAGGTCCAGGCCGAGGTCGTCTCGGAGGTGGAGGAGCTTCGCAGCCTAGTCAGATCGCGGGCCGAGCGGCTGAAGGTGATCCGGGCGCTCGAAGGGCTCGGCATCGAACGTCTCAAGCAACTCCAAGAGCGGCAGGAGAAGGAGCTTGCGGGGAAGGGTGAGCCGATCAACCTGGGAGAGGTTGACAAGGTCATGGGGCTGATCTTCCGGACGTGGGATGAGGAGCGGCTCGAACTCGGGAAGCCGACGCAGATCATTGGTGCGGAGATTCATCAGACGCAGGCAATCGTGGACGTAGCAGAAGTCCTTCAGGAGATGGATGCTGAAACGCGGCGCGCCTTCATCGCAGCCTACCGTAGACGACTCGCAAGCGCACTCCCTGTCGTGGCCGGTGGGTGACGTCGACCTACTCGCGTGGTCGATGGAGTATCGGTACATCAAGAACGACAGGGGCGAGTGGGTTCCATACACGATCTTTGCGCCTGGACGCCATTACCCGTTCCTCGAACCGCTGTTCGACGACGTGATGGAGGCGCTCGTCTATCACCGCGCATTACGGCAGGTGGTGGTGAAGCCTACGCAGGTCGGGCTCACCGAGTACGCGATCAGCCTCTTGCTGTTCTTCGTCGACAAGCTCAGGAGCAACGCGCTCTACACGCTGCCGGTCCAGAGCCAGCTCGGCGACTTCGCGCACATGCGCATCGACGAGGTCATTCAGCACTCGCCGTACCTGGCGGCGCTGTTCACTGACATCTCGAACGTCGGTCTGAAGAAGGCGCGGACGGGTGGCATCTACCTCCGCGGCTCGAACTCAGAGGCGCAGCTCGAAGAGTTGTCGGCTCGGCTCCTGATCCGTGATGAGTTGGACCGCCAGAACCAGGACAACGCGGAGCTTGCGAGGAAGAGGCTCACGGGGCAGGTCAATCCATGGCAGGTCGACATGAGCCATCCAACGGTCCGTGGCAAGGGGATCTGGAAGGAATACGAGAACTCGTCCATGGGCGTCTGGGTCTTCTCCTGTCCTCACTGCAATGAGGAGCAGCCTTTCGTGTGGGCGGATGAACGCGGGGTGCTGGTCAACGTCTCAGAGGACCTCACCGCGTTTCGTTGCGCTGCGTGTGGGAGGGCGTTGGCGAAGGAGGCGCTGCTCAGTGGGAGGTACCGCGACACGGACGTTGGGAACCCGGTGCGCGGCTATCAGTTCCCGGCGATGCTCTCGCCTGTCGGTCACCTGGAGATGTTCGCCAGGGAGTGGGTGCTCGCTCAGGGCAATCCGCTGCTCCTCCAGTTGTTCTACAACACGGCGCTCGGCCTTCCGTACTCTGCCGGCGGCATGAAGCGGTCGAAGGAGCAGATCGAGGCCCGGATGAAGGGCAACCCGGCGATGGCGAATGAAGATCCGGGGCCGACGACAATGGGTATCGACGTTGGCGGCACTCTCCACTACTGGATTCAGCGCGGCGATCTCGTGGTGCGGGTGGGGATGGTTGGGAGCTGGAGCGAACTCGACTACTTCGCTCGGATGTTCAACGTCAAGTGTGCGGTGATCGATGCCGACCCCGAGTTTCACAAGGCGCGCGAGATCCGTGACCACTTCCGGGATGGGTTGGGCATCGACGCTTGGGTGTGTGAGAGGGAGGGCGGTGGCAAGCCCGACCGCTGGGAGCTGTCGCACGACGAGCGGATTCTGCGCGTCAACATGACCTGGCAGTTCGATGAGTTCTTCGCAGGGCTCTCGGCGGTGCGGCTTCCTATCGACCTCCCGGAGGAGGCCATCAGTCATCTCCTGGCGCCGGAGCGGGTGGAGGTCCGCACACAGACCGGAGTCCGTGGCGGGTACAACAAGGGCGTCTGCCACTGGGCGGATGCGGGGTGCTATGCGATGGAGGGCCAGAAACTGCTGCGGGTCAGCGGCCGGTTGACGGATGGAGTCAGTATCACTAGCATGACAAAGCAGAGCAGGTGGAAGCTGGGGTCGTAGCGGGCGGGGACTGGGAGGACGATGGCTGACGACAAACGCACCACGCTGACTACGGAAGAGCAGATCCGGGTCTCGTTCGGCGAGTTGGGGACGACGGGCCTCTCTCGGTGGGGCGGGCAGGTCACGGAGGGCTTCGTCAAGGAGCTTCAGGGCGACAAGGGCCGCAAGATCTTCCGCGAGATGGCGGAGACCGATCCGATCATCGGCGCCTCGCTGCTCGTTCTCGAACTCATCATGCGCACGGCTGTCTGGAACGTGGAGACGGACGGAGAGTCCGACAGCGACAACCTGGCTGTCGAGTTCGTCCAGAGCTGGATGGACGATATGTCGCACTCGTGGTCGTCGTTCGTCACGGAGTGTTGCACGTTCTTCGTCTTCGGGTGGAGTGCCTTCGAGCACGTCTGGAAGAAGAGGGAGGGGCCGAAGGGCGAGATCCCTTCCCAGTACGATGATGGGCTCATCGCACCGCGCAAGCTCGCGATCCGCGGCCAGACGTCCTTGGCGAAGTGGGAGTTCGACGAGGGCGGCGGGATTCGTGGGCTGTGGCAGAACAGCGCGAGCTTCCAGCAGGTCTTCGTGCCGATTGAAAAGCTGCTCCTCTTCCGCACGAGGGAGGCGAAGGGCAACCCGGAGGGTCGCAGCATCCTCTTGAATGCCTACCGACCGTACTTCTTCAAGAAGAATGTCGAGCAGATCGAGGGCGTCGGTGTCGAGCGCGACCTTGCGGGGTTGCCGGTGATGTACGTCCCGATCGAGGTCCTGACCAACCCTGCGCTCTCGTCGATCAAGGACGCCTGCGACAAGATCGTGCGGAACGTGCGCCGTGACGAGCAGGAAGGCATCCTCATGCCGCGCGATCCGATCCACCCCGAAGCGTACGAGCTGAAGCTGTTGTCGACGGGCGGCACCCGGCAGTTCAATACGACGGAGATTGTGAACCGTCACACGGCGCACATGATGATCGCGCTGCTCACTGACTTCCTGTTGGTCGGTCACGAGCAGGCAGGGAGCTACGCGCTCATCGAGTCGAAGCAGGAGACGGCGCGCACGGCGGCGATGGGCTACCTCGTGGGGATGGCCGGCGTCTTGAGCCGCCACCTCGTCACGAAGTCGATCGACTTCAACTCGCAGGCGTTCCCTGGCTTGACCCGCTACCCAAGGCTCGAGGTGAGTCTGCCGAAGGTGCCGTCGGTTGAAGAGATCATGACGGCGATCGACTCTCTGGCGAAGGCTGGCGCTGATCTGTTCCCGAACCTCAACCTCGTCAACCGCGTACTCCAGGAGGTGGGGCTGCCGGGGATTACTGAGGCGGAAGCGGCCGAGGCGGCGATGGGGTCGGCGGAGGAAGGGGTCGAAGGCGCGACGCTCGCGGGTCGGGCGCTGAAGTATCGTCTACCGTACAGAGAGGTGGGAGGGGTGGCGGATGGCGGAAGAGTTGAGATCTGATCTCGAAGGCGGGCAAGCGCGGACGCCAGAGGTGCTTGGGAAGGGAGTAGGGGCGCCGGCTGGGGCAAGGGGGCCTGCGGTCGCGGCGACGGGGCCGACTGGGGGCACGGGTCCGACGGGTCCTAAGCTGTCGCAGGAGAAGATTCAGGCGGCGGTGGAGGGTGCTCGGCTCCAGGTGATGAAGCTCCAAGAGCTGCTGGCGCAGGGCTTCGAGAAGCTGAGCGGGGCGAAGATCCTGAACCTCAAGCCAACCGACGTCGTCGTGTTCACCGGGGAGATCACGCCGGAACTCTGGCAGGCGATCAGTGCGTCCTGGGAGCAGTTCTGGGCGACGCGCGGCATCCTGGCGCCGGCGCTCTGGCATGTTCCGCCGACGATGGATCTCCGGGCGCTGGATGAGGGGCAGATGCGTGCGCTCGGCTGGGTGAGGTCGGGGCTCATCGTGCCGAAGTAGGGGGGAGGGGAGGGGGATGGGCCTCGGCTACACGCACGGCTTGTACTTCCGCTTCGGACAGCCGAAGGACTCGCAGAGAATCCTTGCCCTGCACCCGGAAGGGTCTTCGGCCGAGGTTCGCCGCTCTCTCCCAATCTCGTTGCTCGTGCGCCCAGACGTTCTCGTTCGTGGGGGTCTAGCCTACAAGAAGCTCGGGGAGCCGCAGAACCCGCCGAAGGGCGCTGCGGTCTTCTTCTGGCGAGATGGCCAGGTCGTCGAGGTCCACAAGGCCGGGCCGACGGCGGCGGATGAGGACAAGCTCACGGCGAAGGTCGCCTCGATCTTCAACGGGCAGAAGGATCTCCTCTCGAACTCGGACATCAAGACGGCGATCGAGAGTGGCACCCCGATCCTGATCGCGGATCAGGTGGAGTGGGAGCACGGTATCGCTAAGCCGTTACTCGACGACATCGAAGAGTCGCGCCTTGCTCAGTTTCGGAAGGCGGGCAACGGTGCGGTCAAGGAGTGGAGTGGCGAGGCCTTGAGCTTCAAGGTCACCAACCCGCGCTCCCAGCACTTCATTGAGACGTACGGCGCGAAGCTCGTCACGGCGATCACCGACGAGACGAGGGATGGCCTTCGCAAGATGCTGTCGACGGCCTACAGGGAAGGGCTGTCGGTCGACCAGACCGCGGCGCTGATCCGGGGGTCAATCGGCGTCACCGGGCGGCAGGCGATTGCTCTGCGGCGGTTCGCGGAGAATGCCTACGGGAACCTGCCGGCGGAGATTGCGGAGCGGCGCATCGCTCGGTACAACGAGAAGCTCATCAACTACCGGGCGCGGATGATCGCGCGTACCGAACTCATCCGGGCGTCCAATCAGGGCGAGCTTGAGGGATGGCGCCAGCTTCAGGATGAAGGGATCTTCGCGCGTACCGGCACTAAGAAGTTCTGGATGATCGCCTACGACGAGCGGACGTGCGACATCTGCATTGGCCTCGATGGGCAGGGTGTCGAGCTGAAGGAGCCGTTCGCGTCGGGTGATGATGCGCCGCCCGCTCACCCACACTGCCGCTGTACGATCTACCTGGTGCCAGAGGACATGCCGCGCCTCCAGAGCATGATCCCGGAATCGGAGAGGAAGAAGCTCGAAGATCGTGGGCTCAAGCTCCAGCCGGCGCCGACGAAGGAAGATCTCCAGTGGTCGTGGGAGAAGCCTACGCCGGGGGCGTCGACGGTGTCGGAGGTGCTGGGCGTCGGTGGGGGGAAGGGCGGCGAGGTGGCTGCGCGTGCGTACGAAAGGGCGCTCGGCACGGCCGAGTGGGAGATCCGAACGGCTCCTATCGAGCACGTTGTCGTTGTCGACGAGCGCGGGAAGGTCCTCACGCACCTCAAGGGTGGGCGTGACTCGTGCGCGATTCCGCCTGCTGATATGGCGAAGCTGAGAGGTGCGACGCTCACGCACAACCATCCCGGCTGGCAATACAACGCTGAGTGGGATAAGTACGGCCAGTCGTTCTCGATCGATGACATAAAGCTGGCGCGCAAAGCCGGGACGAAGGAGATCCGCGCCGTCGGCAAGGACCGCACTTACGTCATGGGGTCGCAAAACCTGGGCTCGATCAAGGACTTGGAGCAGGAGATCGCGCTTGCCGAAAAGAAGGTGCAGGCGATTGACGTGCCGACCTTTGTTGGTGAGCAGAGAGCCGTGAGGATGCAAGAGGCGAATCGTTCGTACTGGCACAGAGTGTGGGAAGAGTTGGCGAAGAAGTTCAATCTCGACTACCGAGTGGAGTTCCACGAAGCGTGATAGAATAGCCTGCGAGCCTAGGGGGCAAGCATGCGCAAAATGAAGGGCGTCGGGATAGATGACAAGGAGTTGTCGCTCCCGGCGTACAGTCCGGTGTGCGGGGCGTGCCTGCATCAGCAAGGGCGAAGGCGCTGCAAGGCGTTCGTTGGACTGATCCCGGCTGCGATATGGGAAGGAAAGGACCTCCACAAGAAGAGGGTGCGTGGCGATCATGGGATCACCTTCGCGCCGAGAGAATAGCGCGACTCAAGGGGTGACAAGATGGCGGGCGAAGGAAACAAAGCGCGGGAGCTGGTGAAGGGTCAGACGCTCGACGTGCAGTGCGAGGTTGGTGGGGTCACGTTGCGGGTCGACGGGGCGCTGGAGGATGGCGGGCGCGCGATCCAGTCGCTGGCGCTACTCGCAGAGGCGGCAGGCGGGCCGGCGCTGCTGGAGGTGGCTTACGTCGGGCTACCTGACCGCGAGTGCGAGCCGAAGAAGGTGCTCTACAGGGTATCGGGGTCGTTCTCGTTGCGGGTCGATGGGGTGGAAGGGTGAACGGCGGGCCGCTCCTGGCGCTGCCAGAAGGTGTGGAGCGCGTCTGGGCGGTGCCTGGCGACCTCTTGGGCGATACCTTCGCCTCGACGACTAGCGACATGCGCCGGTACAAGCGGCTGATCGCGGCCGAGCAGCTCGACGGGGAGACGGCTAAGGCGTTCGACATCGACTCGGACTTCATGGCGACGCGCCGCTGGGAGTACGGGTACGCGGTCGAGATGCTCTGGCAGTCGTACGGGCGAACGGGAGGTTCGCCGCTCCGGGTGCTTGACGTCGGGTGTGGTTACCGCCCATTCACCTTGTTCCTGGCCTCGCTCTCCCTTCGCCTCACGGAGTCGCGGCGCCGTCTTGTCGCGGTTGGGGAGGGGCGCACGCTGGAGGTGTGGGCGCTCGACAACGAGTCGTGGGAGACGAAGGAGCCACTCGCCGACCGTCTCGCACCGCGCGGTATCCATTTCGTGCACGGCGATATGACGGCGATGACGTTCGCCGGGGAGATGTTCGACGCGGTCTTTGCGATCTCGGTATTCGAGCACCTACTCCGCGAGGATCTGCAATCGGCGCTCTCTGAGTGCCTTCGCGTACTGCGCCCTGGGGGCATTCTCGTGGCGACGGTCGACGCCTGCCAGAAGGTCAAGGCGCTGGTGCCGGAAGGCGAACCGCCGGCGGATGTCATTCGGACTCAGGGTGGGCGCCCGGTGGCTGGTTGCCTCGTTCGGAAGGTGTGGAGGGGAGGACATGGCTCAGCGTAGCAGGAAGGAGCAGCAGGCAGAGTGGCGGCGCATCGCCTACCAGGAGCAGAGGCTCAAGGAGACGGTCGGCGCCGAGGTCTTCTTCCGCGACTACGTGTTCAAGGTGACGCGCTTGCCTTCGCCGAAGTGTGGGCTGTGCTACGGTCGCGGCCACGGGGGATGGGATGTCCAGCGGGGGAGGGTGACTCCATGCCAGTGCGTAGGCAACTGGTCGATCGTGCACCGTGGGAAGCTGGCGGTCGGCGACGTCTGGTTGGGATTCGCCGGGTCGGTGGTGCAGGTTGAGGAGCTGCTCGGGGAAGGGCCGAAGGTCGCGACGTTCGCTTTGCCTGGCGAGCAGCCGGCTCCGATTGAGGAGGGGGCGCCGTGTGCCGCTTCTACAGCTTCCTGATCGACCTCGCGTGGCTCAGGGAGCCGGTGGAGGTCATCGGGGAAGTTCACCACCAGCGCATCGCGGCGGGGGCTGGGATCGGCGACGGGATGCTCGGCACTCGATTCCTCCAGCCTGAGCTGCTGCTGCCGTTGCGGGAAGTGGTGTTCGGCGACAAGCTGGCGATCAACCGGGTGACGATGAGCCAAGCGGTCAACCAGTCGCGGACGCCGCCGATTCTCGGGCCGACGTATGCGCCAGAACTCTTCTGGGTCGACAACCATGCGGCGCCGCTCGATAAGGTGACGCGGGGGACGAACGTCTTCTTGGCTGAGAGGTTCGGGACGGTCGAACGGTTCCTGGAGTTCGTCGAGGGCCAGTGGGAAGTGGCTTGGCTCGACGCGCTGTTCTGTCTCTCGGCACGCGGACTTGAGCTGATGGGTGTCGATCCGGTGACATCCGACGTAGTGCAGATGGTCGCTCGGCGCCAGCTTGGTCCGGTGTTGGTAGCGCCGCTCGTTCGCGGGCTCAATGCGAAGTACGGGGCGTCGCCGATTTGCGACTTCGAGACGTTTGCCTCGGCCTTCCGTGATCACAGGAACAGGGTGGAGGAGTGGCGGGAGGATCGCCGCACCTTCTTGGTCGAGGGGGAAGAGGAAGCTCCTCTGCTGAAGGTGACGGCGCACGAACTGACAGCGATGTGGGTGGCGAGCTGATGGGGAGGAAGGTCCACCTTGTGATCGCGGGGCACCTGCCGCGGAAGGAGAACGAGCGGCGGATCGTTCGTGGCCGGCGCGGCAAGCCGATGTCGATCAAGTCGGAGGCGGCAATCTCCTACGTCGCTGCCGTGGCCTTCCAGGTGCCTGCGGACTTGAAGATGAGCCTCGGCTCTGAAGGGCATCCGCTGTCAGTCGTCGGCATCGTCTACTACCCGTGGCGGCTGCGCGGCGACTTGTCGGTGGAGTTGCTGCTCGATGCGCTTCAGCAGGCGCGTGTCATCTCGAACGATCACCACGTCGTCGAGAACTGCTTCGTCAAGGGCTATTCGAAGGACCGACCGCGAGTCGAGGTCACGGTCACCGAGCTGGACGACTGGAACTGGGAGGCGCCGGATGGTGTGGCGCTGAGTGCGGTCAGGGGAGGGCTGGTGGAGTGAGCGTCACCATCCACACAGTCGATGTCCTTGGCTGGGCGCGAGACTATTCTGGTCCGCCGTTCCATGCTTTGCTCTGCGATCCGCCTTACGAGCTTGGCTTCATGGGCAAGAAGTGGGACGCGCAGGGAGTAAGTTTCCAACCTGAGACGTGGGCGGCGCTGTCCGAGCATCTGCTGCCTGGCGCGATGGTGTTGGCGTTCGGCGGCACGCGGACCTGGCATCGGCTGGCGTGCGCGCTGGAGGATGCGGGGCTTGAGATCCGCGACACGCTGATGTGGGTCTACGGGTCGGGCTTCCCTAAGTCGCTGGATATCTCGAAGGCGATTGACAAGGCGGCGGGGGCAGAACGAGAAGTCATCGGGCATCGGCCTATCGGTTACCCGGATTCAGACTGTTGGGGCGTTCCTTGCTCTGGGGGAAAGGCGAACAACGATGTGTCGTACAGCGGTGGCTTGGGGGCGGTCGAGCCTGGAGGTACGACAGCTATCACAGCGCCGGCAACGGTTGCCGCGCGTGCCTGGTCTGGCTATGGGACTGCTCTCAAGCCCGCCTGGGAGCCGATCATCGTAGCGATGAAGCCTCTCGACGGGACGTTTGCGGGAACCGCGCTCAAGCATGGCGTGGCGGGGATCAACGTGGATGGGTGCAGGGTTGGGCTAAGTGACGTAGTCGAGAACAATGGCCGCTGGCCTGCGAACCTGATCCACGACGGCAGCGCGGAGGTGTTGGCGTTGTTCCCGCAGAGCGTTGGACGAGCGCATGCCACACCAGTGCATGGAGGTGCCTTCGGGAAACACGCCTGCTTTGGCAGGGCGGATGGGGCGACGACGGCGCGTTACATCGAACCTGGATCCGCCGCGCGGTTCTTCTACTGCGCTAAGGCGTCGCGTTCCGAGCGCGAGGCGGGCCTTGACGGACTTCCAATGCGTGTGCTGGCACGCTCGAACATGGCACAGGCGAAGGACGGTCGCGGGGAAGAGATCTCTCGTGCCGAAACGTCGAACGGACTGAACACGACGAGCCGTACTCGTAATCACCATCCTACGGTGAAGCCTCTCGCCATCACGCGCTACCTGGCGACGCTGATCCTTCCGCCGGAGTGCTCCGCGCCGAGGCGGCTGCTTGTTCCGTTCGCGGGAAGCGGGTCCGAGATGATCGGCGCGATACAGGCTGGATGGGAAGAGGTCGTCGGGATCGAGCGCGAGGCGGAGTACGTGGAGATCGCCAAGGCAAGACTTGCACAGCGCGGGGCGGAATAAGGAGGCGAGGGGATGTGAACGAAGAGAAGGTAAGCGAGAAGGCGACGGAACAGGATCTGCAACACATTCGGACGACTCCCTGCGTGACGATCTCGGAGCTTGTCGGGTGCCGGAGGTGTGGGAAGACGCACCACGCGCCGACGCAATTCCTCAAGCTGAGCAATCCGGGGATGCTCGAGGTCACGCACTTCTATATCTGTGAGGAGACGGGACAGCCGGGGCTGATCGGGTGGGAGCTGAAGGACGGGGCTATCGGGGCCTCGATGCTGTAGGGGGTGGGGCGGTGGAGAGAAGAGACGAGGGGTGCGTGACGTCGACGGGTGATGTACCTGGAGGCGATGTCTACCGCATCACATCGGGCGGCCTCTTCGCGAATGGTAGGTGCATCGGGCGTGTGGTGGGAGGTGTGTTGCGGATGGATACTGGGGGACTCCCGAAGACTCAGGAATCGAGGCGCCGGCGGATCGTCGAGACGACGAGGCCGGGGGAGGGCTGGCGGGCGTTCCGCCGCGCGAAGTGGTGGGAGGTCCAGCTCGTCATCTGGGCGCGGTACGCCGGGCGGTGCGCGGTGCGGTGGTGCGCCAGGCGCTCGCCGGCAATCGCAGGTCCGTGCGTCGGCTCGCGTCGCGTTCGGATTGTGTGGCCGGGTGACATCGTGCACGTCGACGGCATGCCGCAGCTCTGGCAGATCACTGGCGGCCAGACGGTGGAGGAGTGGCGAGCGGGCGGAGCGATCTGTCGGGCGGAGATGTGTCCGCGTAGCGACGCGTGTCGGCATCGGGTAGTGGAGCAGAAGAAGTAGAGCGGAGGAGGGACGAGGGATGCAAGGGATGCAAAGGGTTTGGCGGCTGGTGGGGACAGATGTTCTCGGGACTATGGAGGTCGATGGCGTTGGGCTGGTGACCTTCACTCCATGCAATGGCGCGGATCTGGAGCCGGTGCGCGTGCCGCTGGGTGATCTCACCCCGACACACTTCAAGCTGCCTGACGGTTGCGTGCCGGAGAGGAAGGGGCGCTTCGCGCTTGAGGATCTGAGCATCGGGCGGTTTGCACTTGAGGTGCCAGCCGAATCCGTGGTCGCGGTCGAAGAGCGTCCGAGCCGCGGGACGGTGCGGATTGTCTTCCGGGGGCTGGTGGCGGCGGGGTTCCCGAAGTGGATGGCGGGTGAGGAGGCGCTGACGCGGCTCGTGCTGACGGATGAGGGGCTCTCCTCTGTCCTCATCCCGGCGGTGGAGAAGGCACCTGCGGACCGATGAGCATCGTTGCGCACCCTCTCTTCCTCGTCGTCTTCGTGGCGTGGGTTGTCGGCTGGCGGCTGACTGCGCACCTCGTGCGATGGATGCGGGGCAAGGGGATGAAGCCGTTCGCGTGGTTCGCTGACGAGTGGTTGCTGGCGTTCTTGCTCTGGTGGGCGGTTGCCGCTTTCATACTCGCGGGTGCGCTTTCGGCTATTCTACTTCTTGTGACACGGGGCTTGTCCGGGGCAATGAATCGGCGGGCGGGGAAGAAGGAGGTCGACCACAAGTGACGACGGGGAAGGTAGTACTACGCGCGTTCAGTGGCGAGGGTGAGGAGTTGGCGGAGTCAGTGAAGGGGGCTCCGCGCTTTGTCGTCACGTTGGCGAATGGTGAGGAGCGGACCATCACCAACGACCTCGGTGCGGACCTGACGGCGGAAGATGTCGCGGCGCTCTGCCAGAAGATGCAGGTCGCGCGGCTGGAGGCTCGGGGGATCGAGGGCGACGTGCGGAAGGCGGTCGAGGAGGCCGGCGTCGAGTGCGCGACAACGGCGCTGAACGAGGAGCCGATCTTCGTCAAGGGGCAGGAAGAGGGGGCGCTGCGAGCGGTGCTCGGGTCGTGGGAGGGAGGCGAGGGGCTTGTCGCGGTCGTGAAGAATGTCGCGGGTACGCGGCTTCTCGTCGACTGGATCTTCCCGAACCGGCTGCGGGTGGAGGGCGATCCGAAGGCGTACCCGTCTGATGGGCTCATCGCCGCCTTGCAGGGGTTCGGTTGCGCCGAGTGTGTGATGGAGTGCACGGCGCTGACGAAGGAAGGGGCGACCCTTCTCACGGCCTTCGACTTGGTGTCGGTGGATGGGCAGTCGCTCGCCGACCAGCCGTACGTTCACCGGGTCAATGCGCTGAAGGGCATCTTCCCGGCAGAACAGGCGCCAGAGGCGGCGGTGCGCTTCGCGTGCCCGGACATCACGTTCATGCGGCTGGAGTCCGCGGCGGACTTGCCGGATGCGGCGCTCGCCTTGCGGAAGGAGGTCCAGGGAGGGGCGGCGCTGGTCTTCGATGCGGCGCAGAGCTATCCGGTGTCTGATGGCGAGAGGCGGATGGCGCTCTACGCGGGGCGCGTGCAGAAGAAGACACTCCGCGAGCGTGTGGGGACGGCGTTCGAGGTCATGAGGAAGCTCGGCGGGGGGTGACGTGAAGGATTTCATCGTCTCGTACGGGACGCGCCCGGAGCTTCACAAGCTGTGGCCGGTCATCCATAGACTGCGATGCGATGGGGCGAAGGTGTTCGTCTTGTGCACGGGACAGCACTCGACCCTCCTCCGCTCGTCTGAGGCGGCGATCGGCCTCTCTCCTGACATCAACCTCTGGGCGATGGCGCCTGACCAGACCTTGCCGGAACTCGCCGGCAGGCTCATGTCGAAGGTTGCGGAGTGGGCTTTCGGCCAAGACTTCAGTGCGTCGCCTGAGTGTTGGATCGTCCAGGGCGACACGACGAGTGCGCTGATGATGGCGCTCGCCGCGCGCTACCTGAAGATCCCGGTCGCCCATGTCGAGGCTGGTCTGCGGACGTGGGATGATGACAACCCGTTCCCTGAGGAGATCAACAGGCGGCTCATCGCGCAGCTCGCGCTGTTGCACTTCGCGCCGACCAAGCGCGCCGAAGATGCGCTGCTGTCGGAAGGAGTGGGGAGGAGCTTCATCTCGGTGGTCGGCAACACGGAGGTCGATGCGACGTTCATGGCGATCGACCGGGTGCCTGCTCTGACCTTCCCGGCGGTGGATGAGAGACGGTACGTCGTCGTCACCGCGCACCGGCGCGAGTCGCAGGGCGCTGCGTTGAAGGAGATCGCGACGGCGCTCGGGCTGCTGGCGGAGGAGAATCCGGATACGGACTTCTACTTCATCCTCCACCCGAACCCGAAGGCGGTCGAGTCGATGCGCGAGGCGCTCAGTGCGGCGCCGCCGAACGTGATGAAGGTCCAGTCGTTGGACTTCGTGAGCATGACGCATCTCTTGGCGAAGGCTCATCTTGTGATGACGGACTCAGGAGGGCTCCAAGAGAGTTGCGCGTCGCTCGGGGTGCCGGTTGTGATCTTGCGCGACCTCACAGAGCGCATGGAAGCTGTCGAGGCGGGCGCGGCGATCATCGGCGGGCGCACCTGGGATTCGATCAGCCTCGCGTTTGGTGCGCTGTTCTTCGACACGGAGGCGCGGACGGCGGCGATTCACGCGGTCAATCCATTCGGTGATGGGGACGCGGCGCAGCGGATCGTGGAAGTTCTGCGGCGGTCATAGCGGGCAGAGGAGGGCGTGACATGGAGTATCTGTGCAAGGATGCCGCTGGCGAGGAGTTCTCGCTGTCGGTGGCAGAGGACCTCGCGCCGGGGACGGTGTGCCTGCTGACGCACGATCAGGTCGCGGATGCGATGCGAGCGGAGGTCGTGGAAGAGGTGGCGAAGGAGTACGTCGCCAAGCCTTACCCGAACGAGCATGCGTGTCGCTTGGCTGCTCCAGGCCGCTTCCAGGCGTTCCGACGGTCGTCCAGGCAGAGTGATGGGAAGCCCTACTCGATCATCTGGGGGCAGCTCCCGGGTGGGGGGAAGTGGGAGGAACAGGCGTATCGCTACCCAGCAGGGCCGTGGGATGCGCCCCAGGCCAAGGCGCACTGTCAGGGGCATCAGGGGAAGAGTTTCGAGCCGGCGACTCGGGGTGAGGGGAAGGCGGGGAAGTCGGCGCCAGTAGCGATGTCGGCGCTCATCCAGAAGAGTCGGCGCGTCGCCGTGTTCAAGGCGCGGGATGAAGAGAAGCGGCTCGTCTACGGAGTGGCCCTGGAGCCGATGGCGGTCGACACCTGGCTCGATTTCGAGACAGCGGAGACGATCGAGGAGACGGCGCACAACTATCTCTTGGCTCATCGCGGGGTCGGCGTCGAGCACGAGCGGGAGATCAAGTCGGCGCCGGTCGAGTCGTACATCGCGCCGGTCGACTTCTGGTTCGAGGGAACGCCGCAGAATGAGGACACGCTGGTGCGCAAGGGATCTTGGGTGCTCGTCGTGAAGGTGCTCGACGATGACGAGTGGGCAAGGGTGAAGGATGGGACGTACACCGGCTTCAGTATCCAGGGGCAAGGGAAGCGGCGTCCGGTCGAGCTGATGGTCGAGGAAGAGGAAGAGGCCGGGACGATGGTGGCGGAGGGTTAGGCTTGTGGATCAACAATCAGGGCTGACGCTTCAGGATCGGTTCATCAGCCCAAAGGCTGTCGCGCATCAGCTCGGCCTGTCGATGGCTACGGTCTACCGGCTGCTCGAAGAGGGGGAGATCCCGTGCATCAGGGCGGGGCGCTCGTACCGCATCCCTGCGCGGCTCTACGAGGAGTGGCTCTCCAAGCGTCAGCAGGCGAAGGATGACGGGGGATTGTAGGCGCCTCGGGTTCGCAGTATGATGCGCGGGTGTGGTGGTACCGGGTGAGCGTTGGAGGCGGAAGGATGACGACGAGCCCAACGATCTTGTCTGTGAGCGGACGATCCCCCGCTAGCCGGATGAGGACCGATGTCACTCCGCTCTTTCACCAACCTTCCGCTTCGAACGCTCAACTCGGCGCTTCACCTTACGCGCTCTGACCTCCACGCCCTCTCTGTGCTGGGTCCTCTACCGCAGGGAGGGTGGGAGGCGGAGTAATCTTGCAGCTTCGGTCCTCGGTTTCCTCCTTGGGCCATGTGGAGAGACAGGCGGCGCTCGCATGGGGGCGCCGCTTGTTCTTCTCCTGGCGCATCCATCTCTAATCTTTCCTCACGCGCCTGATCCTGTTGCTTATGATAATGCAGTCAGGGTCGGTATTCTGCTACCATGCCCATCATGCTTACCGAAGATGGCGGCGTCCAACTGACGGAGTTGTTCGCACTCGACACGGAATCTGTCCACCTGGTCCGGCGTCCGGCCATCGGGCGTCGGTTCCTCTTGACGAAGAGCGAGAACAAGGAGGCTGGGCCAATGCTTACGCTGGAGAAGGACATCGCAGAAGTCGTCGCGAAGTTCGACGGGTCGAAGGATGAGGCGGAGCGCGTTGCGTTGCGGAAGACGGCGACGCAGCTGTTCAAGGATCTCGGGGCCGCGGTGACGGCGAAGAAGGTCGCCGACGACGTGGCACAGGGGCTCGTGGAGAAGGGCCAGGCCCTCTTCAAGGGCGAGGAAGCGACGATCTCGAAGTCCGATGTCGAGGCATGGCTCGGCGAGGTGGGTGCCGTCCTCAAGACGGCGAAGGAAGAGAAGCCCGCTCCGACGACGCCAGCCGAAGATCCGGCGCAGGCGGTCATCAAGGCGGCGCTCGCCAACCTGGAGAAGCTCGGCGACAAGGTTCCGCAGTCGGTCGTCGACGTGCTCAAGGCCGAGGCCGCGAAGTTCGATCCCGTGGTCGAGGTGCCGGAGGATGTCCGCAAGTCCCTCGCGGCGCTCCCGGCGAACCTCCGCGACTCGCTGACGGGGCTCCTCGCCGATCGGGCGCGGGCCGTCCAGAAGGCGGCGGCGGACCGCGAGGCCGCGCTGCTCGCTCGCATCGAGAAGGCGGAGAAGAGCCAGCAGACGCTCGCGGAGCAGCTCGAAGCGATCCACGTCGAGAAGCACATCGGCGAACTCACCTCGCAGCTCGGCTTCAAGCACGTCTCGGGCGATGCGCGCGAGTTGGCGCAGATCATCGCGGCGGTCGAGAAGTCCGACCCGAAGAAGGCCGCGAAGCTCATCGAGGTCCTGAAGTCGGCGGATGAGGCCGTCGCCAAGTCCGGCATCTTCAACGAGCGCGGGATCACGGGCGCAGTTGAGGGTTCGACCGAGGCCAAGGTCGAGGCCATCGCCAAGTCGATGATGGCAGCGGACAAGGCTCTGACCATCGAGGCGGCTCGCGCGAAGGCGTGGAAGGATCACCCGGAACTGTTGAGGGAGCGGCGCGAGAATCGCTAGGCCGTTCCGTTTCCAGATACACAGCAAGCAGGTAGCCTGAAGAAGGAGGCAGAAGGCGATGGCATATCAAGTGCTCGGCCAGGTCATGCCGTTCCTGAACACGACCGATCTCTCGGCCAAGCAGTACCACCTTATGCTCGTGTCGGCGGCGAACACCGTCGATACGTGCGGGGCTGCGGGGATCGCGATCGGCATTCTCCAGAACGATCCGACGGCGAACCAGGGGGCTTCGGTCCTCACGGCTCGCGGCGTCATCACGCAGCTCGAGATCGGTGGCAACGTCTCCGCTGCGAACACGCTCGAATCGGATTCGGCGGGGAAGGGTGTCGCGTTCACGATCGACGGTGCTGGGGCCACGGAAACGTGGTGCGTGGCAGTCGCGCTCGAAGGCGGAGTCTCCGGGGACATCATCTCGGTCCTGACCGTCTTCGCACCGGCGAGCAAGTAGGCGCGGCTCTCGGGCTGCGACAGATGGAGGAGGTGCTTTCGTAGATGAATCCGACTCTCGGTCAAGCGCATGTCGATACGGCGCTCACCCAGATCTCGATCGCTTACAAGCTCGCCGCGACGCAGTTCATCGCTGGCGTGGCGTTTCCGCGCGTGCCGGTCAAGAAGCAGAGCGACAAGATTCTCGAATTCGATCGCTCGGACTGGCTGCGGAACGATGCCGGGATCAGAACGCCTGGCAGCGAGTCGCGCGGCGGTGGGTTCCGCATCAGCGCGACGAAGACGTACTTCGCGGATGTCCATGCGCGGCACATCGACGTGCCGTACTCGCTCGTCGCGAACTCGGACATCGAGAACATCGAAGTCCAGATGACGGAGTTCGTCACGCAGAAGCTCTTGCTCGAACGCGAGCTGGGGTGGGTCACCAGGTTCTTCGCCGTGAACAAGTGGGCGGACCAGGGGACCCCGAACGACGCGACGGGCAGCGGTGCCTCGAACACGTGGCCGTACTTCCGCTACTGGGACGACCACGCGAACGGCAACCCGCGCGGAGCGATCCGAACGGGGCGCCAGAAGGTCAAGCAGACGACGGGGTTCAACCCGAACCTCATGGTCGTCGGTGAAGAGGTGCACGACGAGCTGGCGATGCACCCGGACGTGATGGAAGTCATCAAGTACACGCAGATCGGAATCGCCGACACGGCGCTGTTGGCGCGGCTGTTCCGCGTCGATCGGTACTTGATCGGCGAGGCCGTCTACGATGCTGGGCTCGAAGGTGGAACCGCGAGCTACAGCTTCGCGTTCGGGAAGCACGTTCTGCTCACCTACGTGCCGCCGACGGCGGGTCTGCTCATGCCGAGCGCCGGCTACATCTTTGAGTGGACCGGCTTCAACAACATGGGCTACGACGCCCAGATCAAGACGATCGACGCTCCGCTGCTTTCGGCAGAGCGCATCGAGGGCGAGATGGCCTACGATGCTCGGCAGGTCTGCTCGGAACTCGGCGTCTTCTTCAATGGAGCCATCTCCTAGCGCGGGCAGAGTGAGCCTGGGAGAATAGACAAGGGGTGAGTGATGGTTGCGCCAAGCGTGACAAAGGAAAGAACGGAGTACACGGTCATGCGGCCGTTCGGATTCCGCAAGCGCACTCTCCGCCGCGGTGACGTGGTGGGGCCGGCGATTGAGAAGACGACGAACTTCCATGCGCTGCTCAGATCGGGGTTCATCCGAGCCCTGCGGAGCGCAGAAGGAGAGACGCTCGTCCCTCGCTGCTACATCACGATTCGCCGATTCATGGCTGGCGGGAAGGAGATCGAGCCGGGGACGTTGGTCGATCTTCGGGGAACGGAAGGATGGCGCAACGAAAGCTCGCTCCTCGAAACCGGGTTCATTCGCCTGGCGACGGTTGGTGAGGTGGAGAAGCTATCTGCTGCTGATGGGGAGGGGGCCGATGCCAATGCTGCACCGGCGGCTGCGGCCTCCTCTCCTGCTGGTTCTGGGGAGGGAGGGGAGGGAGTGAAGCCGGCGACGGGACACGTTCCCGGCCAGCAACTCCCTGCTGACGATCCAGGGCCGGCGGGCCAGGAAGGGCCTCCGGGGCCTCCTCTGCACAAAGACGCTGCGTGGCTCAGGGAGCAATACTGGGACCTGGGCCGCACGACGACTCAGATGGCGGAGGCTGCTGGAGTGCCACCGGGCACCATCAGCAAACAGATGGAGAAGCTCAAAATCCCTCGGCGTCCGCGGGGGCGCCGGAAGCAGTGAGCGCGGCACCTGAAGGAGGGCCGAACCAATGGCAGGTACACGGGTCTTTCGTGGCAACACGATCATCGAGAACCTCCAGCTGACGAATGGGTTGGCGACTGCGTACATCGCGGACAGCGCGGTGACGGTTGCGAAGATGGCTCGCGTCAGGAAGACGGGGACGGTGGCGGTAGCGGGGACGGCGGTCAACGTTGCTCACGCAATCGGCGCGGCTCCGGCATTCGCTGTGGTGAGCCTCGGCGACGCGTACATCACGGGCTGGGATGCGACGAACGTCACGGTCAACTCGGTGCACAGCGCCGTCGACTTCTACCTCGACATCTTCTCGTAGGCTCACGGCGCTGCTGTGAGATGAGGGAGGAGGTCGGGGCATGACCTGGACATACGGAGGCAACCCGGCGGCGAATACGCGGGACCAGATTCGGTTCAAGGTTGGCGATACGGCGACCGCCGACCAGCTGGTGTCGGATGAAGAGATCGCATACGCGGTCACGGAGTCCGGCTCGAACGTCGCGAAGGCGTGCGCGTTGGTCTGTGACGCGATCGCGGCGAAGCTCGCGCGGTTCGTCGATCTGAGGGATGGAGGGCTCGCCGTCTCCTTGTCCCAGCGGGTCGCGCACTACCGCGACCTGGCGTCGGCGTTTCGCGAGCAGGCGCTGGGCTACGCGGCGCCGTTCGCTGGCGCTATCAGCGTTGCCTACAAGTCGTCGATGGAAGAGGATTCGGACCGCGTGACTCCGGCCTTCGAGACGAAGGCAGGGGCTGGGCCGTCGGATGAGATGACGGAGGACTGGAGGGGGCTCAAATAGGCAACGTCGGGGCCATCGTCGATGAGGCTGTGCGAACGGTGAGGACCACGCCGGGGCTCGGCAATTCCTTCACCTACCGCCGCGCTCGGTCGGAGGGCGTGTTCGACAAGACGACGGGGAAGTACACCGCGACGTTCTGGGAGTCACCAACGGTCAGCGGCTTGGTGATGATGGCGACGGTCAAGGATGTGGAGGCGTCGAAGGGGAGGCTCCAGATTGATGATCGGGCCTTCGTCTTTTCTTCGTCTGCTTTCACCTCTCAGGGGGCGCAGGATCTCTCTCCTGCGGCGACGGCGGCTGACGAGATCGTGTACGGTGGGCAGACGTTCTTGGTGGACCTCGGCGGAGGTGTGGCCGTGATCCATCTCGATGAGTCCGAGCGCATGTGGACGGTCTGGGGACGACGGCGGAGGTGAGGAAGAGGTGGCAGTCGTAGTGGCGTGGAATCCGGCGAAGCTCCGGAAGCTCTCGCACACGGATGGGCTCCGCTTTCTTCACCGCGCTGGCGTGCGGCTGACGGGGTCGGCGAAGCAGAAGTGTCCGGTCGACACGGGGCGGTTGCGCGCCTCGATCACGTACACGGTGGATGCCTTGAACCTGAGTCTGCGCTACGGGTCAAACGTCCACTACGCGATTCACCAGGAAGTCGGAACGTCGAGGATGGCGGGGAAGCACTACCTTGAGAATGCCCTGCGCGAGCAGAAGCCGCTGCTCATGAAGGAGTGGACGGCGACATGAGGTTGAGGCTTACGGAGATCGTGACGGAGCAACCCAGGGCCTTCGGGGAGCGGCAGACGATGGGGCCACGTGAGGGAACGTCTACGACGCCTTCTGTGCCGTCTGCTTCGCGGCGCCCTGTGGCGGTCCGGGATGAGTTGGTCGACGTCGTGCGGGCGCTGGAGGATGGCGGCTCGCTGCTGTTGCTGGCGAATGGTATGACGATGCACGTCGCGGAGACGGTGGAGGAGATCGAGGCTCAGGTGAGGCGGCTGCTCACTGAAGGATTGGGCGGCTGAAGGAGGGGAGGACATGGCGCGAGCGGTTCCGGGCTTGGTGACGATTCTCACGTGGACGCACACGGGGACGGCGAATGGCGTCGCTGACGATGCGGCGACCGTTCTCCCGGTGCCGGCTGGCGCGAAGACGATCCTCTGCCAGGTCCACAGTACGAAGGCGGGCAACACGGCATCTGACTTCGACGTGAAGGCGTTCGCGTCGCTGGATGGGGAGAACGTCGACAACTACGCGTTCCACACGGAAGAGAACTTCGGTGATGGCTACGTCAAGACGTTCTCGCTGCCCGTTGGGCCTGCCGCGTATCAGTTCAAGCTGGATGTCGCGGCGGGGGATGGCTACGTCGACATGTACGTTCAGGCGGTGCTCTAGGGTATGGCCAGTCTCGAAGTCGCTCTCATGCAGGCAGTGGTGACGCTGGCACAGGCGAACACGACCCTGTGGACCACGCAGCTTGCTGGGCGCTTCGGGTACATGGTGCCGCCGCCGAGTGGGACCAAGCCCTTCGTGATGTTCGACTTCGGGGAATTGGTGCACTCGGCGGCGTTCAAGAGCGCATCGCCGGTAGCGACAGAGGTCGCGCTCTACATCAAGGTGGTCAGCGAATCAAGCGGGCCGATCGAAGCAGGCGACATCGTGGCGCAAGTCCATACGGTGTTCGATGGAAAGCAGCTCACGGTGTCAGGGTACCGTGCGATCACCCTTCGGCCACAAAGCGATCGGCCGGTCTGGGATGACGCCGACAAGGTATGGCTTCCCGTGGTGCAATTCCGCGGGTACGCCACCCCGAACTAGAGGAGGAGGGAAGAGGAATGACGACCTACTGCGGAGTAGACGGGTACTTCAAGGCGGGGGCCCTCGGCGCGGCGGCCGTTGTGG
>Ga0247842_10002191_pt1 | contig 29696 bp, 24 predicted proteins | sample LaCruzMarch2015__3_FD_192411 | JGI IMG/M metagenome (GOLD analysis project Ga0247842, IMG submission 192411) | Freshwater microbial communities from meromictic Lake La Cruz, Castile-La Mancha, Spain - LaCruzMarch2015_19m | ecosystem: Environmental > Aquatic > Freshwater > Lake | place: Spain...
TCAAGATGGATGTCTATTACCCGAAAAAGGCAGAAGGCACCGTGCCGGCTGTTTTATATGTGCACGGAGGCGCCTGGACAAAGGGAAGCAAGGAATTGGGACCGTCCATGAATGACGTAAAGGTTTTACTGGAGAGGGGTTACCTGGTGGCCTGCATCGATTACCGACTGGCGCCTCAATATAAATTCCCGGCACAGATCGAGGACGTCAAGTGTGCGGTGCGTTACCTGCGAGCCAACGCCGCAGAGTATGGAATAGACAGCGGGCACATCGGCGCCATGGGAGGCAGTGCGGGCGGGCACCTGGTTTCCCTGCTGGGACTGAGCGGCGACCAGGATTTCAACAGTTCGGGTGGCAATGCCGGCCAGTCGGCGCGGGTACAGGCGGTAATAGATATGTACGGTCCGTCGGATATATCGGTGGTACCGGGAGGCGTTGACCAGGTGCTGCTGACGCAGGTGTTCGGCGCCGCCGACCGCAGCGCAGCGGTGATCAGGCAGGCCAGTCCGGTGAGCTATGTTTCAGCTGACGACCCTCCCTTCCTGATTATCCACGGGGAAAAGGACCCGCTTGTGCCGGTCGGCCAATCTGAACTGCTCTGTGCGGCACTCAAGGAGGTCGGAGTGCCTGTAGAATTGCTCAGGGTTAAGAATGCCGGCCACGGCCTGGTCCCGTCGGGTGGGCTTGTGACACCGCCGCGCCTTGCGATAGCCACTAAGATGGGGGATTTTTTCGATCTTTACCTGAAGTAGCCGCAGTTTTGCTATATATCGTACCTGGTTTCAAATTCCTGTTTGACCTTCGATTCCAGGGGTTTGAGCTCGTTTTCCGGTGGGGTCAGCCCGGCTGATTCCTCCAGCTTCTTAATCCGGTCCTCAAGTTTGTCCTGCTCGGCCAGCACCAGCCGGATGGCCTCGGCGACAGGGTCTGGAAGGCGGCTGTGGTCGAGGTCTATCCTGGCCTCGCGCTGTTCCTCGACGATGCGGCCGGGTACGCCCACCACTGTTGCGCCGGGCGGTACGGATTTGATCACCACTGACCCCGAGCCGATACGCGCCCCTTCGCCTATGGTGATGGCGCCCAGTATGATGGCGCGCGAGCCGATGACAACCTGGCTGCAGATGGTGGGATGGCGCTTCTTTTTGTGTAGCGTGGTGCCCCCCAGCACTACCCCCTGGTACATCAGCACATCGTCGCCAATCTCGGAGGTCTCGCCTATCACCACGCCTGCGCCGTGGTCGATAAAGAAACGCCGGCCAATCTTAGCTCCGGGATGTATCTCGATCTGTGTAAAGAAGCGGTTGACCTGAGAGATCAGGCGCGCCAGGAAATAGCAGTTATGGCGGTAAAAGAAATTGGCCACCCGGTGCCACCACAGTGCGTGCAGTCCCGGGTAGAGGAAAAATACCTCCCAGGCGCTCCTGGCCGCCGGGTCGCGTTGCATGGCAGCGCTGATATCCTCGCGCATAAGTCTGAAGCACATGATTTCACATTATAGTATTAATAAGCGGACAAAGGTAGCGGCGTACCTTCAGTTGCGCCCGATACTGAGCCGGTCATTGCGAGCCCCAAGGGCGCGGCAATCTGTCCGCGGCAAATGGATTGCTTCGTCGCTGCGCTCCTCGCAATGACATTTTAGGGCGTTCCCTGCAAGAACATGTGATCCGGAAGTCCGAAAAGCCTTGCGGCGTTGGCCGTGGTGATACCGGCTAATTCGTTTTCATCCATACCCTTGACCTGTGCCACCGCCTTAAGGCTGCGCAGGACATCCGAGGGCTGCGAACGGTAGCGTTGCCCCCTGCCGTAATAAACCGGGCAATCTGTCTCCAGCAGCAGCCTTTCCACGGGTACCTCCCGGACGGCGCGGCGGTGCTCGTCGTGGTATTCGGCAGCCGGCGTGGCCGAGATGTAATATCCTGCCCCGATTAAATCCGCCAGGGTGCTGGAGAAGCCGGTGTACCAGTGAAAGACCAGCTTTGATACCCCGGCAGCCTTAACCTGGTCCAGTGCATCCTTCCAGGCGTAACGGCTGTGAAGCGAGACCGGCTTATCGTGGCGGACGGCCAGTGCCAGCAGGCGTTGCAGCACTTGCATTTGCCGCTCCTTGCTGACACCTTTCAACACCCGCTTGTCGTAGTCAAGCCCCACTTCGCCCAGGGCTACTGCCCTGTGCAGGTTGTCCCCTATGAAGTTGATATTATCTTCGAGCTGCTCTGCGTCCAGGCTGCCGATGGCCCACGGGTGCAGGCCAAGCGCGGGGTGCACATATCCCGGGTAGCGGGCAGCCAGTTGCAGCGTTTTATTGTTCGAGCCTGAATCCTGACCCACGGCGATAATGCCCGCCACGCCCGCCAGCCGCGCGCCATCTATGGCGGCATCGCAATCATCAATCTCGTCAAGGTGGGCGTGCGTGTCAACGAGGACGTTCACCTGCGCTCCCGGTAAGGTCCTCGACAGTGAATTTATATACGTCTTCCGCCTGCAGCACGCCCTTCTCGGTGACCAGTCCTGTAAACAGGTCGAGCGGCACCTGGTCGAAACCCGGCTCAGCCTGACCAAGCCCGGCCATTAACCCCCTCGCATCGATCTTTGACGTCTCGCACACAGCGTGGATGGGACGTCCCCGGCGTTGCGCCATCTGCGCCAGCTCTAAAGATGGTGTCCCGTTCATCAGCCAGCCATGCAGCGATATGCTGTCGGCCCCGAACAGCATGAGGTCCGCGCGGGCGGCCTGCCATCCTATTTGCGTATCAGGCACTATGCTGCCGATTATCCCTGCCTGCTGCAGGCGCTGCAGCGTCAATTCACCGTAGGATATCTTTTTATGGCGCGACTCGATGGCCAGCACTTTAAAATCCCTGCCTCCCCTCCTGGCCAGTTCAAGGGCGCCGCATACCGCCGAACTGTAGCTGCAGGTCATAACGATGCTGCGCCCGGTGATGAGCCTGGCTGCGTTTCGTGACGCTGCAACAGTGGATTTTTGATGCAACTTGATCAGGCGGTCCGCGATGCTGAAGGCGGCCTTCTTCAGGCGCTGGGGTGACCTTGAGGTCAGGGCGGCTGATGCGAGTTCGTCCCGGAAATAGATAGCGTAGTTGGAGATGGAAACCATGGATGGGCGCGCTTCTGTAAGCGCAGAAATAACACTACCCAACGATGCCAGGAATTTCTCCGCGCTGGCTGCCTGGTCCAGTGAAGCTGCCTCACGGATTATCTCCAGCGCCCGCCCCGTCAGCCAACCCGCCCCGTGCTCCCTGTCCTTTTTGAGGCCGTTGATGCTTTTCCTCAGCGAAGCCATCATTGGGCAGAATTATACCCTAAAGTCGTAGCCGCGGCTTACATGTGCTCAAAACATGCTTAGAATTCAGGCTTGACGATTAATGCGTAGACAACAGCCAGGACGGCCGCGCCGCCGGCGATGACAAATCCCGATACATAGCCAGGGACTGCCCCGCTGATGATAGACCCGCAGAGCGTCCCCAGGGTTATCGTGGTCTGGATAGTGGCCAGGTTGCCTCCCATGCGCGTGGTTATGAAAAGATTGGACACGATCAGACTGCGCGTCACCAGCGTCAGGCTGTCGCCCACGGCATGGGTCAGGCGTGTGGCCAGGACGTTTCCGAAGTTGGTTGTGAACATCAGCATGATGTTGGTCAGGCCTGACACGGCTATGCCCGCGTAGTAGAGGCCGGCCAGGCCTTTTCCCCGGGCATTGACACGGTCGCCGTAGTATCCGCTCACGACGGCCAGGATGGCCATCACGTTGGCGTGGATGAAGAACAGCCAACCCACCCATTCCGTGTCCAGCTTGATGTCCTTGTTGAGGAACAGGCTGAAGCTGGATTGTTCGGCGCCTGCGTGCAGGGAAAAGGCGAATACCAGTATGACGAAGACGAGCACAGCCTTGCTGGAAAGGTCTGCCTTATAATCGCTGATCTTGACACGCGTGCCTGGCACACCAGGCAGCAGCAGGCTCAACAGTACCATGGGTACCGTCCCGGCCAGGGAGAACAGGAAAATGGCGTTCATATCGAATCCTGTGTATATGTATCCGCCCAGCAGTGATCCCAGGCCGTACCCCACCAGTATGCCTGCCGTAAAAAAGCCCAGTTTGAGGCCGCGTATGCTGCTGCCCAGGGTCTTGTAAAAAAGCGAGGGCAGGGCGTTGTTAAAGAGCGCGCTGCCTGCGCCGCCCACCGCCAGCAGCAGCATGGTCGGCCAGAACTCCTGTGTCATCATCAACCCTGCTATGCTAACTGCGAAGATAAGCTGGCTGGCTATGATCAGCTTCTTGGGCGATATGCGATCTACGAAAACCCCGAAAGGTATCATCAGGACGAGCGACACCAGCGGAAAAACAGCTATCAATATCCCTACCTGCAGGTGGCTGTAGCCCATGTCCACCCAGTAGATAGTGATGTAGGTCAGGATGGCCCACAGGAAAGTCGCCTGCAGGAAACCGGCCAGGCAGGGTACGACGTAACGCCTGAAAAAGCTCAGATTCTCCATGTTGAATTTGGGAAAATGAAGTATAACAGATAGCGCCCGCAAGGGCTAAATAACCCGGGTAGGGTATTGCCTGGAATTACGGAAACTGGACCTTGAATTGCATTATGCAGCGGTTTATTGTAAAGTGTATACAGTGGTTATTGTTTAGGTTAGTGCCAGCTTCGGTAGATTGATCTTCTATCTCCCTCCGATATCTTCTCACGTTGGATGACCGCAACTAAAAGCCATAAAAAATTATATCAGGAGGTCATCCCATGGGTTTCACGGACAAAACGGTCAACTGCGCTGATTGCAGCAAGGATTTCACATTCAGCGCCACAGAACAGGAGTTCTACGCATCCAAGGGGTTCACAAATGAGCCCAAGCGCTGCCCGGACTGCAGGCAGGCCAGGAAATCTAACCGCGACGGCGGCAGGTCAGGCGGCGGCTACCAGCGCAAGATGTTCCCCGCGCAGTGCGCCCAGTGCGGCAAGCAGACAGAGGTACCCTTTGAGCCGCGCCAGGACAAACCGGTTTACTGCAGCGACTGCTACAGCTCCATCAATCCGAAAAGGTAGTCGAGGCTGGCAACGCGGGCGCAACGAGACTTCGTGTCCCTGCGCCGTTAAAATTTAGGAGGAAAATAAGCGCACTATGAATATATACGTGGGCAACCTGGCTTACGAGGTGACTGAGGGCGACATCCGGACTGAGTTCGAAGCTTTCGGCGAGGTCACATCGGTAGCCATTATCAAGGACAATTACAGCGGGCAGTCCAAGGGCTTCGGCTTTGTGGAAATGCCCAAGCTGCAGGAAGGCCAGGCGGCCATCACCGGTTTAAATGGCAAGAAGCTCAAGGAGCGGGCCATCACGGTCAACGGCGCCAGGCCCCGCGGCGAGGGTGGCAGCTCAGGCGGCAGGAGCGGTGGTGGTGGGGGCGGCAGGTCTTCTTACGGCCAGCGCGGCGGTGGCGGCGGTGGCGGTGGCGGTGGCGGAAGGGGCGGTTCACGAAGGTATTAATAGCAGATTAAAGGTTAAAGCAATCAATAAGGAAACGGCCCCATTAGTGGGGCCGTTTCTATTTCAGCTATTTCACGACAAATTTGTGACTTAAGTTTTTGACACACTTATATGCTGTTGTTATAATACGGCAATAGGCTTCCATAATCCGTAAAGGCGACCGATATGTATACAGCAAACGAAAGTAGTCTGAAGATAGACGTCTTCTGCTGTGCAGGCAGTATAGATCCTGGCGAGCTGGCATACGGCAACAGCGGAGACCGGGTGAAGGTTAAAGTCATTCCGTTGCCGTGTTCCGGCAAAATCGATATCCTGTACCTGACCAAGGCCTTTGAAACCGGCGCGGATGGCGTTGCTGTAGTCACCTGTAAAAAGGGAGAATGCCGTTACCTGGAGGGCAACTTGCGCGCGCAGAGGCGGGTGGAGGCTGTGGACGCCCTCATGGATGAGATAGGGTTGGGCAGTGGGCGCACGGTCGTGATTCAGATAGGGGAAGGTGGCGTGGAACAGGTGAAGAGGGAAGTAGAGGATTTTCGCAGCAGGATAAAAGCATCACCCCGCAGCGCATATTCAGGCGACGAACAGGAGCTTGATAAGGAATAATGGGCGCACGCGAAACTTGTTGAACGAGGAAGATATTATGAAACCTGATAGCAGGCTGGCGAAGAAGATCGATAGCGCGGATTTCATTGTTACCGCGGAGTTCCTGCCCCGGCCCGGGGCGGGCACGGATGTAATTGAAGAATGCGCTGCTGCTCTGCGTGAAGGTCCCGTTGCAGTAAATGTAGCTGATAACCATTTAGGCGTGGCAATGTCCAGTCTTGCTGCATCTGTAGCCCTCCTCCGTGCAGGTATCGAACCGGTCTACCAGGTCGTTACACGGGACAGGAACCGGATTGCCCTTCAGTCAGACCTCCTGGGGGCAGCATCGCTGGGGATTAAGGACGTGCTTTGCCTTACCGGCTACCATCAGGCACTGATTGGGTGCCCCGATTCCGCCAACGTCTTTGACATCGATTCGATACAGCTGGTTGCTGCGGTAACAGGCATGGTTGAAGAGGGCCTGCTAATGGACGGCAGGAAGATAGAAGGCCCTTTCTCAATGATGCCGGGCGCCGCCGCCAATCCGTCACTGCGACCGCTGGAGCTCAATATTATGCGCATCAGGAAGAAGGTAAGGGCCGGGGCCAAATTTATCCAGACCCAGGCCGTATTTGATATCGAGGACTTCAAGCTGTGGCTGGACGCTCTGCGGGCAGAAGGGATAACGCAAAAAACCGCTATCCTGGCCGGAGTGATGCCGCTGTCCGGCGCGGCCGAAGCGCGCAAACTGAGCGAAACTTACACGGACTTCAGCATACCGCCGGCGGTTGTAGCTCGCCTGGAAGCTGCCGGCAGCGAGAGCGCCCAGAGAAAGGAAGGGCTGACGATCTGCGCAGAGACGATCGGTAGGATCAAGGCACTGCCCGGATTGCGCGGAATACACATATTTTCTGGGGGACACGAGTTGGAAGTGCCCGAATTGTTGTCACTGGCTCTCTAATCAGGGGATGATTGAATGCCTGAAAAGTATCACATCAAAACTCATCCGGTAACGGCCAGGAGGCCGCCCATAGGAAAGTGCGGCGTGGTCGACTGGCGTGAAGATTGCGCGGGGTGCCATAACTGCGTCAAGAAGGCCTGCGTCTTCGACCGATACCGTGACGAGATGACCTATATCCGCGGCATGCGCGATATGGATGCCCTTTTTTTCCAATGCATGGGCTGCTTTTCCTGTGTACAGCAGTGCACCAAGGGCCTGCTGTCCCTCTCGGCCAATCCCGTTTATGAGCGCCTGGGCAACCGCTACTGGACACCCCAGGTGATCGAGACGACCTGGGCCCAGGCCGAGACGGCCCGTATACCGGTATCGGGTGCGGGATACCGCGGGCCCTTCACCGGGCCGGGATTCGATTCGATGTGGACCGATATGTCTGAGATAGTCCGCCCCACCCGCGACGGCATACACGGTCGGGAGTATATCAGTACGGCCGTCGATATCGGCCGGAAACCCGCCCTGCTGCACTTTGACCAGGACGACCCCGCCGCAAGCCTGCCACCCCTGGTGGACATCCCGATGCCAATGATCATCGACATGATGCCGCAGGGCTACCGGTTGCCCAACCTGCCTCCCATAATTAAGACGGTGGCGGCACATACCGGTATCATAGCCATCATCGATTCCAGGGACTGGTCACTGCTGGGCAACGATCTTGATCAATGCCTGCCTAACCTGGCCGTCTACCTTGACTCATCGTCGCCCCTCCCGGCACCCGGGATATTGCGGCAAATGAGGCTGGCGGAGATCAGCGACAGCGACAGGGTGGAACAGCGCGTCGCGGAACTCAAGCGCATCAACCCGGGTATCGTGGTGGCGGTCAGGATAGAGCTCGACTCACGCAGTATCGAACGTAGCATAGAGCTTGCGGGTAAACCGTTTATCGAGGCCCTGCACCTGGTTGCAGATGCCAACGGCAACGAACTGGGCGCCGGCAACCCGCGCTTTATCAAGGACATGCTGCGGCAGGTCCACAACTCGCTTGTGGGAAGCGGTATCCGGAATGAGGTTACTCTCATAGCCGGCGGAGGTATCGCCCTTGCCGAGCATATGGCCAAGCAGATCCTCTGCGGCGCTGACCTGGTGACCGTGAACCTGCCGCTGCTGATATCCCTGGAATGCACACTCTGCCGGGAATGTCACGATGGCGCTTCATGCCCGGCTGGAGTAACGGAAATTGGCATTGATTACGGAGTGGGTCGCATGATCAATCTGATTGCCGCATGGCACGACCAGCTGATAGAGGTCATGGGCGCCATGGGCATACGAGATGTCCGCCGCCTGCGCGGCGAGGTGGGGCGGGCCCTGTTCTTCCAAGAGCTTGAGGAGGCAACCTTTGGTAAACTCTTTGGTTCCAGAAAAAATAGCTAAGGAAGGCCTGCCTGAGAGTACCCTGGAGACGCTGGTTCCCCAGGTCGAGGTCCCGCGCGCGATCAAACCGGCGCCGTCGCGCTACCGCAACGAGATCGCCAAGTACATCATCCGCCGCAGCGCCGACTGTAAGATGTGTGGCAAATGCGCCGAGGTATGTCCCAAGGGCGTCCACGTACTCAAAGGCGGATATAAGCACTTCGCCGCGCCCCGGCATAACGTGTGCATCGGCCCTTCATGCCGGGAGTCAGGACACTACTGTGTGGACATGTGCCCCAACGGGGCGCTGCGTATGGTGGAAAACCCCATGATGAAATTGCTGGGTGATTACCGCTGGACTTCCGACCTGATACTTGCCACCTGGAAGATGGCCGAGACGGGCGCCCTTCCTCCCGCGGAATATGGTTATGAATATGAATGCGGCAACTCGGGTGGAGGGTTCGACCGCCTGCGGTTTAAGTTTCCCGAGAGGCCGCCAGTCGAACTGGACCCGGCTGAAATCGATACCAGCCTTGATCTCAACCGGCGCGGCGACGGCCGGCCACAGGTTACAATCGACGTTCCCTGGTATGGTGGCGGCATGTCCTTTGGGTCGGTCAGCAACGTTACCCAGCTTTCCAAGGCACAGGCCGCCGTTGCCTTCAATACGTTCACCTGCACTGGCGAGGGCGGCTATATGGAACGCCTGCGGCCCTACGACGACCACACCATCACCCAGGTTGCCACAGGGTTGTTCGGTGTGCGTGAGGAGACCATCCAGCGCGTTCGCATCGTGGAATTTAAATATGCCCAGGGCGCCAAGCCCGGCCTGGGCGGACACCTGCTGGCGGATAAGGTCACACCTTCGGTGGCCAAGATGCGCGAGACGGTGACTGGCATCTCGCTGTTTTCGCCCTTCCCTTTCCATAGTGTTTATTCCATCGAGGACCACCAGAAACACATGGACTGGATTAAGCATGTCAACCGCCGAGCCCTGGTCTCGGCCAAGGTATCGACCCCGGCGGACGTGGACATGGTAGCAGTTGGGAGCTATTCGGCCGGAGCGCACATCGTTCACCTGGACGGCGGCTATGGCGGAACCGGCGCTGCACCTGACATCGCGAAGAAAAATATCGCCATGCCTATAGAATATGCCATCGTCAAAGTACACGATTTCCTCACCAGGGAGGGGGTGCGCGACAAGGTGACCCTGATTGCCAGTGGCGGCCTGCGCGGCGCCCATGATATCGCCAAGGCCATTGCGCTTGGAGCAGATGGTGTGGTCGTGGGCACGGGCGAGTTGGTCGCACTGGGATGCCTGCGCTGCGCGCGCTGCGAAAGCGGGCGCGGCTGCCCGCGCGGTATCGCCACCACGGACCCTGTCCTGCAGACCCAGTTCAACGTCGAGTGGGGTGCCCAGCGCGTGATTAATCTTTACAACGCCTGGCGCATCGAGCTGATCAATATATTGCGCAGGTTCGGCTTGCGCAGTGTCAGCGATTTGCGGGGCCGCACCGACCTGCTCATGCACCTCGACTATAACAACGATGCGGGGCTGTTAAAATGAAGCGCGAGATGATAGCACGGCTGCTGGACTCTAGGGCCAGGATGGTGCAGGAGCTGCCGCCCTACACAGCTGAGAGGAAGATTGAGGAAGAAGGGGGCTGCGGAGTAGTCGGATTCTGCTGCACCGAGCCTATGGCGGCCAGGCACATCTATGAGCCTTCAAGGCAGATGCATAACCGCGGAAACGGCAAGGGCGGCGGCATCGCCGCGCTCGGCTTCGTACCCGGCCAACTTGGTGTCAGCCGGGAGGTGCTGGAAGACTGCTACATGTTACATGTAGCCTTCCTCGATACCGGGGTACGCCGCGATCTGGAAGGTAAATATATCGCGCCGTGTTTTGAGCTGAAGGCGACGCAGAAACTTGATACGCTGGAAGACTGGACGTCTGTCGAGGGCCTGGAAGCGAGACCTCCCGATGTCTACCGCTATTTCGTGCGCGCCAGGGCGGATGTGCTGGATTCTTTCATACAGCGCAATGACCTGGCCGGCCTGTCGAGGGAGGCGGCCGAGGAGGAACTGGTCAACCAGAACAGCATCCGGCTTAACCAGGAATATTATGCGTCGCTGGGCGAGCAAAAGGCCTTCGTCATGTCGGAGGGCAAGAATATCATGATACTGAAGGTGGTCGGCTTTGCCGAGGCCATCGTAAAATATTATAAGATCGAAGAGCTTAGAGCTAACGTTTGGATTGCTCACCAGCGCTTCCCCACCAAGGGGCGTGTCTGGCATCCCGGCGGCGCCCATCCTTTCGGCGGCATCAACGCTGCCCTGGTGCACAACGGCGACTTTGCCAACTACCACTCGGTGTGCGAGTACCTGGCCGAGCGCCACATACGCCCGCAGTTTCTCACAGACACCGAGGCCTCCATGCTGATGTTCGACCTGCTGCAGCGCACCTACCATTACCCGCTGGAATATATTATCGAGGCGCTGGCGCCCACTTCGGAGCTTGATTTCGACCGCCTTCCACTGGATAAGCAGGCTGTTTACAGGGCCATCCAGTCTGCGCATATACACGGCTCGCCCGACGGCCCCTGGTTCTTTATCATTGCGCGATCCCTGCCCGAAAACAGGGCATTCCAGCTCATGGGCATTACGGATACCGCCATGCTGCGGCCCCAGGTATTCGCCTTCTGTGATGGGGAAGTACAGGTGGGCCTCATAGCCTCCGAAAAGCAGGCCATAGATGCCACGTTGCAGAGCCTGCATGCGGACGACAGCCGCATCTGCCCGGTCGCCGACCGCTACTGGAACGCCAGGGGCGGCAGCCATACAGACGGCGGGGCCTTTATCTTCGACCTCAAACCGGCTGACCGGGGCGGCCTGCGCATGTCCTGCACGGACAAGTTTGGCACGCCGGTGCCCATGCCGTCGGGGACCGACGCATGCAATTTCTCCTCCGGGGTAAAGCCGGCTGATCCCACGGTCAGGGACAGGCTATTACAAGATTTTGAGACTGCGGATGCCGCGGCCGTTTTCGAATACCTGTCCGGCGGCATGGGGAAGTGGTCCTTCGACGATATCCGTTCCGCCCTGTCCGCAACCGCCGAAATTGCGGTTAACCCCATATATACTGCGCTGGCGATTGAAGCGCTTACCCTGCTTAACGACCGCAGGTACCCGCTCGCTGCAAAGAAGCGCAACCATGTCCTTTACCTTGTACGTGGCGCGCTGAAACAGGCCTTCAATAACATCCCTAAATTGGACAGCGCGAAAAATGCGGAGGGCGCGTATAGGCTGATAGACCATGATACGCGGGGCTTGCTGAGGCCGCCCGGCAACGGTGAGACGACCCTGGTGATAAATGCGCGGGGCTTCGACCCGCAAGGACTGGGAAGCGACGCCAGCCTGCTGATGGATGCCCACCTCATGGGTTGGCGGAACTTTATCAGCTACAACTGCATCGGGCAGAGGTTTATCGGCTGCGGCCTGGGGCCTGACTCGGACGGTGTGAGCATCCATGTTTACGACAGCTCCGGCGATTACCTGGCCTCCGGCATCGACGGAATGACCATTACCGTTCACGGAAATGCGCAGGACCAGTTAGGGCAGGTCATCAAGCGCGGAAAACTGGTTATACACGGCGATGTGGGCCAGACCTTTATGTACGGCGCCAAGGGTGGCTCGATCTATGTCATGGGCAACGCGGCGGGCAGGCCTCTTATCAACTCAGTAGGAAAACCCCGTGTCGTTATCAACGGCACCTGCCTGGATTTCCTGGGTGAGTCCTTTATGGCCGGCGATGTGCTCAACGGCGGCGGCTTCGTCATACTCAACGGCGTAACGTTCGATGATGAGGGACGCATGACAGCGCTCAGGGAGCCTTACTCCGGCAGCAACCTGTTCTCGCTGGCCTCGGGCGGCGCCATTTATATCCGCGACCCGCGCCAGCAAGTTGTCTGGCAGCAGCTCAACGGCTGCGGATTTTACCGCACGGCCGACGAGGACTGGGAACTGATACTGCCTTACCTGCAGGAAAACGAACGGTTATTCGGCATAAAGGTTGAAGACCTGCTTACCGTGGACGGCCGGCTGCTCAAGCCATCAGAGGTCTACCGCAAGGTGGCCCCGGTGAAGATCGCTGCTCTCGGTAAGAAGTCTGAAGCGCCGGTGTTTACCGAGACGGAGTTGCTGACCGTGTCGACCGGCGAATAGCATAAAGGGACAGTGAGTTAATATGACGATTAAAATTGGAAAAGCGAAACAGAGTACCGGCCTGAAGCCGCTTGTGGAAGAGATTTCGGGCGTCAGCCTTGACACCTGCTACCAGTGTAGGAAGTGTTCCGCCGGCTGCCCGGTGGCCGGTGCGGCGGGATCCGCGCCTTCCGAGGTTATCAGGCGGTTGCACCTGGGCTCCGGAGACGAACTGCTGGAGAGCAAGCTGGTCTGGATGTGCCTGTCCTGCGAGACCTGCTATGGCCGCTGCCCCATGCAGATAAACTTCGCCGCCGTGATCGACGCCCTGCGCAGCCTGTCGATCGCCAGGGGAGTTAAGGCGCCGCAGGGCAACATGCCGCTGTTTAACCGCATGTTTTTAGAAAATGTCCGGATATTCGGGCGCTCCTACGACCTCTCCATGATCGCCGGCTACAAGCTGGGCAGTGGCAAGCTCATGGATGATGCGGAGAAATTCCCCTCCATGCTTATGAAGGGCAAGATGGCCGTCCTGCCGCCCTCCGGCGCCGACAAGAAAGCCGTGCGGCGCATATTCGGCCGTGCCGGGAAGAAGGGGGGAAAGACGTAATGAAGTACGCATATTATCCCGGATGCTCTTCCCATTCCACGGCGCGCGATATGCATGAATCGGCCGCCGCCGTGTCCCATGCGCTTGGCATCGAACTTGTTGAAATAGATGGCTGGTCCTGTTGCGGCGCCACCGCCGCCCACCAGACCGACCGCGTGCTGGCTGCTTCCCTGCCCGCCTCCAACCTGCTGCTGGCAAAACAGATGGGGCTGGATACCGTGGTGACCTGCGCCGCCTGCTACAGCAGGATGAAGGCCGCCAACCATGAGGTGTCGACCTCGCCGGACATGCACGAAAAGGTGGCCGATGCTGTCGGCAGCCCCTATGACGGCTCGGTGGCCGTGAGGCATTTGATCGAGGTGCTGCTGGAAGATGTTGGCATCGAGAAACTGCGAAAAAGCTTTAAACTGTCCTTGTCTGGACTGAAGGTTGCCGCTTATTACGGGTGCCTGCTGGCGCGTCCCCACGATGTAACCAATTTCGATGACGCGGAAAATCCCACCTCGCTCGACCGCCTGGTGGAAGCCATGGGCGGGCGGAGCGTGGACTGGCCATGCAAGGTCGACTGCTGCGGTGGCGGGCTCAACCTGACCAGGACGGACATGGTGGTCAGGCTGTCGGGCTCAATCATTGACATGGCCGCGGCCGCCGGGGCCGACTGTATCGCCGTGGCCTGCCCCATGTGCCAGGCCAGCCTCGACCTGAGGCAGAAAGACATGCAGAAGAAGTCCGGCAGGCGGTATCAAATGCCCATAGTATACATAACGCAACTGCTCGGGCTGTGCTTGGGCATAGCGCCCAAAGAGCTTGGACTGAACAGGCTGATGGTGCCGGCCTCCGTGGTCCTGCAATCAGTGAGCGTAAAAGCGTGACAGCAGTTCATATGAATTTAGAAGGTAATCACGATATGGAAAAAGATATAAGGAAAAAGACGGGCGCAGTGCTGGTGCAGGGCGGCGGCATAGCGGGAATCCAGGCTGCTCTGGACCTTGCCGGATCGGGTTTCAAGGTATACCTGGTCGAGCGTTCGGCTGCCATCGGCGGCATGATGTCTCACCTGGACAAGACCTTCCCCACCGGCGATTGCGCCACCTGCATCGTGTCGCCCAAGCTGGTGGAGTGCGCGCGCAACCTCAACGTGGAGATACTGACGCTGTCGGAACTGGCAGACCTTCAGGGGGAGCCCGGCAACTTCACAGCTACGGTCAGGCGTTACCCCCGTTTTGTTGACGAGGAAAAGTGTACGGCCTGCGCGCAGTGCACCGATGTCTGCCCGGTCGATGTCCCCAACCACTTCGACCGCGAGCTCGGCACGCGCAAGGCCATTGCCAAGCATTATGCCCAGGCCACCCCCAATATATTCGGCATTTTGAAGAATGGGCATGCGCCGTGCAAGGTGGCTTGCCCGGCTAATATAAATGTCCAGGGCTACATCCAGCTTATCAAGAAGAAAGAGTATGTGAAGGCGGTTAACCTGATCAGGGAGAGGAACCCGCTGTCTGCCATCTGCGGGCGGGCCTGCAACCATCCCTGCGAGGCGGTGTGCACGCGCGGCAAGTTGGATGACCCGGTCGCCATCAGGCTGCTCAAGAAGTACGCCTCTGACCGGGAAATGGAGCTGGTTGAATCAGGACAGATATCACTGCCGGATGAGAAGTCGCCGGCAGCGGGCGCGAAGAAGGTGGCTGTGATCGGCGCCGGCCCGGCCGGGCTGACGGCGGCTGCCGACCTGGCCGACCGCGGGCACGCTGTGACCGTGTATGAGGCGTCGTCGGCCGCGGGCGGCATGTTGCGCTGGGGCATACCCGAGTACCGCCTGCCTAAAAATATTCTTGACTACGAAGTCGATCTTATTCGCCGCAAAGGCGTTGCATTCAAGTTTGATTGCCGCATCGGGCGGGATATCGACCTGGAGAAGGTGAGGGAGGGTAACGATGCGGTCTTTATCGGCGTGGGTGTGCAGGTCAGCCGCAGGTTGGGTGTGGATGGAGAGGACCTGGCAGGCACAGGCTACGGCCTGGAATTTCTCAGGCGTGCAGCCGATAAACACAATCCGCCCTATGTGAAGGACAGGGTGGTGGTGATAGGCGGCGGCAATGTAGCGGTGGATGTGGCGCGCACGGCACTGCGCCTGGGCGCAGGCAGCGTCGAGATGGTTTCTCTGGAACAGAGACATGAGATGCCGGCCCTGCCAGAGGAGGTTGTGGAGACACTGGAGGAGGGCATCAAGGTCACCAACGGCTGGGGGCCGCGGCGCATACTGGGAACGGGGACCGTGACCGGGATTGAGTTGAAACGTTGTACCAGCGTATTTGATAAGGAAGGGCGCTTCAGCCCTGCTTACGATGAAAAGACTGTGACAACATTGCAGGCCGACCATGTTATCATCGCCATCGGGCAATCGCTGGACAGGCAATTTACCGATACCTGCGGCATGGACATCGAGCGCGGCTGCTTCAGGGTCGACCCGGTGACGTATGAGACTTCGACTGAAGGTGTATTTGCCGGCGGCGACAGTGTGACCGGTCCCGCTTCAATCATACAGGCGGTGGGCGCAGGCAAGAAGGCCGCTGAGTCCATCGACCGCTACCTGAAGAACGGGGATATGAGGTCCGGGCGGTTCGAGGATACTGTAAAACCGCTTCCCGATGATCTCCTGCCGGATGTTTCCGGCAAGGAGAAGATCTCGAGGGCTGTTCCGTCATACCTGCCCGCCGGGCAGAGGCACGGTAATTTCAAGGAGACCGAAGGCGGCTTGAGCGAAGAGGCGGCCCAAGTTGAGAGCGAGCGCTGCCTGAACTGCGCAATGTGCTCCGAATGCCAGGAATGCGTTAAAGCCTGCGAGCAGAACGCCATCGACCACTATATGGGCCAGCGTGAGATCAATCTGGAGGTGGGTTCGGTCATCCTTGCGCCCGGCTTTGAAGAGTTCCCTGCGGGGAAGAAGGGGGAGTTCGGTTTCGGTCGCTACGCCAACGTTTTGACCAGCGTGCAGTTCGAGAGGATGCTGTCGGCTTCCGGCCCATATGAGGGACACGTTGTTCGCCGGTCGGACGGTAAAGAGGCCCGGCGTATAGCCTGGATACAGTGCGTGGGCTCGCGCGATGACAAATGCGGCAACGGCTATTGCTCGTCGGTGTGCTGCATGGTCTCTACCAAACAGGCGCTGGTGGCCTCGGACCATGCTCCGGCGTTGGAGGCTTCGATTTTCTACATGGACATCCGTGCGCATGGAAAAGATTTCGACCAGTATTATGAGCGCGCCAACAACAGCGGCAATATAAGTTATATCAGGAGCATGCCTTCGCGCGTCCTGCAGGTTCCGGGCACAAAAGACCTGCGCCTGCAGTTTTACGCTGATAACGGAACCATCGAGGAGCGCGAGTTCGACCTGGTGGTGCTGTCCGTCGGCATGCAGGCCGGCAAGACGGCCAGGGAAACTGCCGCTAACCTGGGTATCAGCCTGGATGAATACGGTTTCTGTGCCACGGACCGGCTTTCGCCCTTTGAGACCTCCCGGTCAGGCGTATTCGTGGCGGGGGCCTTCCAGGAGCCAAAGGATATACCTGAAACCGTAACGCAGGCCAGCGCGGCGGCGTCGATGTCGATGGAATTGCTGTCGGAGGCTCGCAATACGTTGATAACAAAGCCGGTTTACCCCGAGGAGCATGACGTTACTGACGAGCAGGCCAGGATTGGAGTATTTGTCTGCCACTGCGGCAAGAACATCGCCTCGGTGGTGGACGTTGAGCGCGTGGCGGAAATTGCCACTCAGCAGCCGGGCGTCGTCTTTGCCACGCACACCATGTACACCTGCGCCGATTCCAGCTTGAACAGCATACGGGATATGATACACAAACACCGCCTCAACCGCGTGGTGGTCGCCTCATGCACACCGCGGACGCATGAGCCGATTTTCCGTGAAACGCTGCGCGAAGCAGGTCTCAACCCCTATTTATTTGAGCTTGCCAATATCAGGGACCAGTGTTCGTGGGTGCATTCCGCAGAGCCGCAGCAGGCCACGCAAAAGGCAGCTGAACTCATGAAGATGTCCATCGCGCGGGCCCGGTTGCTTTCCCCGCTTGCCGGTACATCCTTTTCCGTGGACCAGACGGGCCTGGTCATCGGCGGTGGAGTCAGCGGTGTGACTGCAGCACTGGCATTATCTCGTCAGGGTTTCAAAGTTCACCTGGTTGAGAGGTCCGGCAGATTGGGTGGCAATGCCCTGCATTTGAATTACACGCTTGAGCACGGGGATATACAGGGGTTTGTCGCCGGCCTGGTGAAACAGGTGGCGGACAGTCCCAATATAATCCTGCATATGGGGGCCGATGTTACGGCCGTGGCGGGCTTCATCGGGCAGTTCGAAGTGACCATTGCCCAGGATGCGAAAGACTTTAAAGTCACCTGCGGCGCAATCATCCTTGCCACCGGCGCGGAACCGGCCCTGGCCAGGGATTACCTCTATGCAAAGGATAGCCGTGTGATTACGCAGCTTGAGCTGGAAAAGCGTCTGCAAAGGGGTGATCAGTCATGGAGCAACAAGAGCGTGGTAATGATACAGTGTGTCGGATCACGCAACGAAGAAAGGCCTTACTGCAGCCGCATCTGCTGTTCGATGGCAGTGAAAAACGCCCTTAAAATCAAGAGGTTTGATCCGTCCGCCAGTGTTTTCGTTCTCTACCGCGATATCAGGACATACGGGTTCCGCGAGAAATATTACAAACAGGCACGCGAGGCAGGCGTTATTTTCATACGCTATGAGCGCAGCTCGCCGCCGGTGGTCACCCAGGGCAATGGCCTGATGGTCAGCCTCAAGAGCCCTGATTTGCCCGAGCCGATCGAGATAGAGGCGGACAACCTGGTGCTCAGCACCGGCCTTGATGCCCAGGAGGGCAACAGGCTTTTAGCAGACCTGTTAAAGGTCCCGGTCAATGCCGACGGCTTCTTCGTTGAGGCTCATCTTAAGTTGCGTCCCGTGGAATTCGCTACCGAGGGAATTTACCTTTGCGGGCTGGCGCATTCACCCAAACACCTGGATGAGAACATCTCGCAGGCCCGCGCAGCGGCCTCGCGCGCATCGGTCGTGCTTTCCAAGTCGTATCTTGAAGTGGGTGCGCAAGTTTCCCGTGTCGACCAGGACAAGTGCATTTCATGCATGACATGCACCAGGGTATGTCCTTACGGCGCCCCGGTCATAAACTCCGACCGCAAGGCAGAGATTATCACTGCCAAGTGCATGGGCTGCGGTATTTGTGCCGCCGAATGCCCTGCCTGCGCAATACAGCTGAACCATTTCGCTTCAAATCAATTTAAGGATATGCTGGATGAACTGTTTAATAACCGGACGGACGAGATATCCACGGTGGCCCTGCCGGAGAAAAGCGGTGTGTTATGAGTCCAAATAATAAGGATACCACAATCGTTGCATTCTGCTGCATCTATTGCGCCTACGCGGCGGCGGACCTGGCCGGCTCCATGCGGCTCCAGTACCCGTCCAATGTTAGGATAATTCGTACACCCTGTACAGGCAGGCTTGAAGTTGAATATTTCCTCAGGGCTTTCGAAAATGGAGCAGATGGTGTCCTGATAGCGGGGTGCGAGGAGGGGAGCTGCCATTTCAAGGAGGGCAACCTTATCGCAAAACGCCGCGTGGAATATGCGCGCAAGCTTTTGGCCGAGAGTGGGTTGGAGGCGGAACGGCTCAAGATGGTCAATGTCAGCGCCGCTATGGCGCGACAACTGACTGAACACATAAACATGATGGCTGAGATAGTGAATAAACTGGGCCCCAGCCCGTTAAACCTGGCGGTTAAACCCGCCCGGCAGGAGGCAAAACTATGATAGTCGCCGAGAGAAAGAGTATCAACGAACTTCTCGATATACTGCCCAACAACTCCAGGATACTGGTGCTGGGCTGCGGTACATGCGTGACCGTCTGCCTGGCCGGGGGAGAGCGCGAGGTCAGCATAATTGCTTCCGCTTTGCGCATAGCATCAAAGGCACGTGGTTTGGGCTACACGGTAAGCGAGCTCACCATCGAACGCCAGTGCGATAACATCTTTATCGAGCAGGCTGTCGAGGCCATCGAGAAAGCCGATGTGGTGCTCTCGCTGGGGTGCGGTGCCGGTGTCCAGGCCATTGCTGAGCGATTTATCAAGAAACCTGTTTACGCCGGCCTCAACACAAAGTTCCTCGGCATACTCGAGGAGAGGGGCATCTGGACCGAGAAGTGCGCCCAGTGCGGGTCCTGCGTGCTGCACCAGTACGGCGGGATCTGTCCTGTCACGCGCTGCGCCAAGCATCTATTGAACGGCCCCTGCGGCGGCTCGAGGGAAGACCGCTGCGAGGTCAGGCCGGACCGGCCCTGCGCCTGGCAATTGATTTACCAGCGGTTAAAGAGTATCGGGCAGCTGGAGAGGCTTGAGAGGATAGAGCCGCCCAAGCAGTGGAGTACCAGCCTGAGCGGCGGTCCCCGTGTCATAATCCGCGAAGATCACCGCATATAGTTGATTCCTGAAAAGGCGATCTATTTCAGGCTCATCCGGGTTATGCTGATAATATCAAAAGGGCGGCATCTTCCGATGCCGCCCTTTTTGCTGCAAGTTGTTACAGGTTGTAAAGATTACACCCAGCCGCGCAGTTTCATTGCCTCCACGACGCGCTCAATGGCCCTCACGTAGGCTGCCTGCCGCATATTTATCTTGTATTCCTTGTGGGTGTCGTAGACCGAGCGGTAGGCGGTGGTCATCCTCTCATCCAGCCGTTCGTAGACCTCTTTCTCTGTCCAGTAGTACATATTGAAATTCTGCACCATCTCGAAGTAGGAGACGGTCACGCCGCCGGCATTGGCCAGGAAGTCAGGTATGACGTGTACACCCTTCTTGTAGAGGATGTCGTCCGCTTCAGGGGTGGTCGGGCCATTTGCCAGTTCAACGACGATCTTTGCCTTTACATTGGCCGCATTTTTCTCGGTTATGACGTTCTCCATCGCCGAAGGTATGAGGATATCGACATCAAGTTCGAGTATATCCTCACTGGTGATCCTGTCCCCGGCCTTGAGGTTGCAGACAGAGGTGGTCTTGGTCTTGACCTTCTGCGCCTCTTCGGCATCGATGCCCGTCTTGCAGTAGCAGCCGCCCTGGCTGTCGCAGACAGCCACTAGCTTGGAGCCGAACATCTCCCGCGCCAGCTTGGCCGCATAATACCCGGCGTTGCCGTAGCCCTGTACGGCTATGGTTGCCTTGGCCAGGTCGATCTTTAGCTCTTTGGCGGCCTCGCGGATGCAGTACATGCCGCCCATAGCTGTGGCGTCGCCGCGTCCCTTGGATCCGCCCAGCGACAGGGGTTTGCCCGTGATGACGCCGAACTGCGATTTGCCGGCCATGGCCGAGTACTCGTCCATGATCCAGGCCATGATCTGCGGTGTGGTGTAGACGTCGGGAGCCGGCACGTCCCTCTCGGGGCCGATGAACTGGTATACGGCGCGGGCGTAGGACCTGCTCAGTCGCTCAAGTTCGCCTTCGGATAATTCCTTGGGGTTGCAGATGATGCCGCCCTTGCCTCCGCCCAGCGGAAGGTCGAGCAGGGCGCATTTCCAGGTCATCCAGGCCGCAAGTGCCCGGATGGTGTCGATCGTTTCATCAGGGTGGAAGCGTATGCCGCCCTTGGTGGGGCCTTTGGCATCGTTATATTGCACACGGTAGCCCTGGAAAACCTTGACAGTGCCGTTGTCCATGTGGACGGGCAGCGACACGTGCAGTTCACGCATGGGGTTCTTAAGAACATCAGTGACGTCCGGGTCGAGTTTCAGGATGCGCGAGCACTTATCGACCTGCTTCTTCACGATTTCAAACGGGTTGATCTGAGACATATTCCCTCCTCTTGTAGTTATATGAAGTTGAGTTTACCGGCTATTTCGGGACCGGCCTGACCGGGATTCCCTTGGCCTTCATGTATTCCTTGGCCTGCCTGATAGAGATCTCGCGGAAATGGAAGATGGAAGCTGCCAGGACGGCTGATGCCTTTCCTTTGACCACTGCGTCGTAGAGGTGCTCCAGGGTGCCTGCGCCGCCGGACGCTGTAACCGGCAGAGATACGGCTTCCGCCACCGCGCGGGTCATCTCTATATCGTAGCCTTCCCTGGTGCCATCGGCGTCCTTGCTCGTGAGCAGTATCTCGCCGGCACCCAGTTTTTCGATCTTGCGCGCCCAGTCCACGATGGCCAATCCGGTCGGTTCATTGCCGCTCTTGATCACCACCTCCAGCCTGGGACGTCCGCTACCGGCAGGATTTTTCAGGCCGTCCACGGCCACAACTATGCGCTCCCTGCCGAATTCCCTCGCCGCCTCCTTGATTAAATCCGGGTTTTTAACCGCGGCTGTATTGATCGAGACCTTGTCCACGCCGGAGTCGATCAGCGTTTTCATATCATCCAGGCTGCTGATGCCGCCGCCCACGGCGAAGGGTATGGTCACCTTCTCTACCACCTTGCGCACCCAGTCCAGGCGGGTCTTCCTGTTCTCTACGCTGGCGTATATGTCGAGGAATACCAGTTCATCGGCGCCCTCGCGGCAATAGGCTTCCGCGGCTTCTACCGGGTCGCGCGCGTCCCGGATGTCCACAAATTTAACGCCCTTGACCACGCGTCCCTCCCGGATATCCAGGCAGGGAATGATCTTTATCTCTTTCATCAGGGCAACTCCTCGAAATTGACCAGTTCTTTATAATCAACCACGGTGCTCATGGCGTGGGATTCCACCTTGATGCCGGCCTCTTCCACCGCTGCCACCGGGTTGAGCCCGCCCAGCAGTACGATACCTACACGGTTAAGCTCCACTGCTATCTCACACACAGGTTCACTTACCGACCCGAACAACAGGACGCCGTTAATATTGGCCTTGGCCAGCCCGGAAATGACTTCGTGGGCTATGGGACGGCAAACGGATGGTATCTCACGGAAGTTGGCCAGGATATTGCCGCTGCCCGTCCTGACTGTATGTGAAACGGAGGTCATCCCGGCCTTGATGAATATCTCCGAAGGGTCGAGGGAGCATCCCGCATAGTTAATCAGTTCTGCGAAGCGCAGTGGCTTGTGGTCCTGCATCTGCAGAAGCCCGCCGAATTTGGAATCCATGGGTATGCCGGCCTTGAGCATGGTACCGTTTACCACTATGCTGCAGACAGTGGCCAGGCCGACGCTGTCGGATGGCACAATGAAATCACCTATTTTCTCGCCGGCGCGTCCCGCCACGACCAGGTTGCTGACGGTCAACCGTGAATCCATCACCGGCTTCAACAGGCGCAGCGCCTTCTGAAAGTCATTTCTCCTGAACACCGAGATGTTGACAGGCACCATGCCCGATCGTTTCTCCAGGTTGAAGGTGGTGCGGAAAGCTAATAGTTCGATGCGTGACAGGGCAAACCCAACCTTGTCCTTGACCATGCCCTGCTTCAGTTCCTTCTGTCCCAGCTTGGTGATAACACGTCCGTCACGGCGGCCCGCCAGCCGTGTCAAACCCTGTTCGTCCATCAACTTGAGATGGTAGCGCACAGCCCTGTCGCCAAGGTCGATGCCCATGTCCTTGAGCATGCGGGCAATGACGATGGACCCCATCGGCTCCTCCTCGCCAGCCAGTACCTTGAGGATGGAGTAGGTTTTTCTTTCTACGTCCTGCGTTTCAAAAGTCATTTTACTACGGTTAGCGGAAACCTGTTGCCGTATGATAACAAAACCGGTGAGGGTTGTCAACGGCTATGCGCATAAATCACCGTGCCGATCCGGGCAGTTAATGTGCCCGCCAGTTACCGACGGACCAGTCGCGGACGGACTTGACTGGAGATTAGTTTTGACTTAGTATTGCGCAGAGATCAGTATTTCGGTCAAAATACTTGGGGTAAAGGAGGTAATATGACGAGGAATATCATGGTACTGTATTTGAGTGTTCTGCTGGTTGTGGCACTGCTCCTGCCTGTTTCCGGATGTATCAGGCTGGGCAAAACGCCGGTGCAGCAGCCATCCGCTAACCAGACTGTCCCTGCAGCTCCTTCGGCGCCGAACCCGGTGGCTCCGGCGGCCAATCTTACCGGATCGCTGGCTCCTTCTGCTCCCAACCCACCCGGTGCGCCGGGTCCATCCGCTCCCAATCCGCCGGCAAACCAGTCAGGTATGGGTGCGCTTGAGCCTAACCAGCCGGCAAACCAGTCAGGTGTGGGTGTGCTTGAGTTTAACAAGCCGGCAAACCAGTCAGGTATGGGTGTGCTTAAGCTCCCCCCAACCGGCGGCCAGTCCGGCCTGGGCGCGCTGGAGTCCAACCCGCCCAACGTGCCTGTGCCGAAGAAGGTTGCCAACTGGTCCGGCAAGTGGCTTTGCGGCCAGTGGGGGACTTTGAATATCACCCAGTCCGGCGATGTTATAACCGGGACCTATACATATGACAATGGCAAGCTGAAAGGCAACGTGGGCGGCAATATGCTTTTCGGGACCTGGTCAGAGGCGCCCTCCTACTCAATACCAAATGATGCCGGGGATGTGGAGTTCACCATGTCTGACGATGGCAATTCCTTCACCGGCCGGTGGCGTTATGGTTTCACGGGCGACTGGCGTACCTGGAACGGTCAGAGGGACCTCTCAGCAGAACTGGCGCCGGAATAGTACTGATAGGGCGCGAACAAGTTGCCGGTAGCTGGTGATTAAGCGGAGGGCTGAAATGAAAAAAGTCTTGCTTTTTCTGGTGATGATGTCTGTACTGCTGGTATCGTGTGTAAAAATCGGCGACTCGCAGGGCAAAGCGGGTATTCAATCTCCATCTGATAACAGGGGGTTGGCACAGACCCCCGATGAGATGCAGTCGCTTCCGGGCGGGCAATCCGTTGGCCCCGGAAGCCTTCCTTCTTTGCAGGGAGGAGGACAACCAGGCAGTATGGGGGGCTTTGGCCAGCCCTCTGGTTCGATCAACATGCCGGCCGGACAACCCGTACCGCCGGCCATTGGCCAATTCAATTTATCCGGCCAGGGTGGAAACCAGCCGCCTGTCTTGGGCGTTTTGCCGCCATCGAGTTCCGGTAGCGCGCCATCATCGGGGATGGCCAGTCTTGTGCCGTCTCAGTCTGGCAGCGCCTCGTCAGGTGGTGCCGGTACGGGCCCATACTTTGAAGCAGGTGGAGACCTGTATGCCGATACCCCGACTGTAAACGCGGGCGAAGCTGTTTTCCTGGGATGGAGGGTGGCAAATGCCGATGAATATACGCTTGAGCGGGATGGCAAGTTAGTCCTCACCATCCCCCGGGACAGGCCCGGCACTTTCGTTGTCCCTGATATGCCCGGCGTAAGCAAGTATACGCTCACCGCGAAAAATTCCAGCGGCTCTATTTCCCAGAGCGTAGAGGTAAACGTTTTATCGAAGGGCCAGCGGCCGGCCTTTGACAGGAGCCTGAGGTGCCGGACGTTCATGGTGTACCCGAAAATAGTCAAAAAAGGCGAACCCGTTTATGTTTTCTGGAACGTGCTGGATGCGCAAGACGTGCTTATAGATAACAATTTTACCGGAAGCATTTCGGGCAAACCTGACGTGCGCGATTTCATGAAACAGACATACGGCATGGAGCAATACTGGCCCTACCAGAATACTGACTTCCGGTTGACGCACGGAAGCGGACCGTACTCATCAAGCACCTATGGGACCTGTGTCTGCTACGTTGACGTACAGTAGCACCGCAAGCGGCGAGACAGCCCGGGCAACGCCTACTGTTCACAGCAGATATCGAGGAAGCAGATGGCCCTGTGGACCGAGGGGTCGGCGAGTATGTGCGCGCATAGGCCGCCCGTGCCGCGCGCGATATCGATCAGGTGTATGACGTCCGCGAATTCGCCGGCCTCCGGCACGATTTCATCAAGTACATTTGGCGAACCGTAGAAAAACCCTTCGTTGAACTTTGTTTCGGGGTCGGATGGGTAGACAGGCAGGTACATTATGCCCGCCTCTACCAGGTCCTGGAAGAAGTGGGTCCCGTAGGAGACCTCCGGTATATGCCCCTTTTCTTCGCGCGCCATCTCTACCAGCACAGATGCATTATCGATATCCGCGTAGCCAACGTTGACGCCCAGGTTGATGTTGCTGCTGCCCCAGCGGCCCGGTCCCATTATAATTACCTTGCCCTCGACTATGGCGTGGTGGCGGTTTATACGGCCAACTATGCGTCCCAGCGACCTCTTGATCTCATCCGACTCAATAGCTGCGTATTTGTCGGGGTCGATATAGAGGATGTATTTAATATTGTGGAGCGCCCCGCCGCTGATGAACCTGCTGGAGGTAAACAGCACCCGGTCGGAAGCTATATGCTCCGGGAATTCCACGTGCCCGGCGGTGCCGGGCAAGCGGAGTGAACGGCACTGCAGAAGGTTGATCTTGATGTTTCCGTCGGGGTCTATGCGTGCCGTGAATTCGGTGTCCACCGGCTGCTCGTAGGCCTCCTCCAGCCTGCTGAGCATGGCATCCATGTACCTGATAAAAGGGGTCCTTTTAAGCAGGCTGTTAAAGGTCAGCACCAGGTGGCCGGCCCGTCCCCGTGGGCAGGCGCCGATCATCTCCTGCGTATAGCCATCCGCTTCCAGCGAAGCTATGAGGTTTAGGTCAGGGTAATCACAGTCGATCAGCAATTCGCTTACCGGGGTCGATTCGAAGCTGTTGCCCGCTATATTGAGGACGTCGGCCGAATGCTGGGAATATTTAATAATCTTGGTCCCGGCTTCCGGCCTGAGTTGCGGGTGGCTGATGGCCACGATGCGGGTATAGTCCCCGCCCACACGGTTGACGGCATGTGTGCCCAGTCCAAAGACCAGCCGGACCATGCCCTTGTTTGGGTCGATCCTGTTGGACCAGGCATAGAGGTTGCGTGAAAAAGCTACGCCGGCCAGCGGCGGGAAGAAAAATTGCTTATAGGGCATGCCGGATACGCGCTGCACCAGTATTGCCATTTGCTCGTCGTTTTCACCCAGGCCCTGCTTATGCCTGTAGGAGAGCGCGTCTGGATTTATGGCGCTGGCATAGACCAGCTTGACGGCTTGCAGAAAGGCCTGCATGCGCTGCTCGGGGCTTCCCTGGTTGGCGCAGAACTCGCTGCGGTACTTGCCTGCGAAGGCATTGCCGAACCTGTCCTCGAGCAGGCTGCTGGATCGCACGATGATGGGTGCCTGGCCGAAGTAATCTAGCATGTCGCTGAACTGGTCCATAATATCCGCGGGGAACCGCCCTTCCAGGAAGCGGCGCTCCACTTCCTCGAATTCTTCGTGGGTTATCTGTGAATCACGGGTGAGCTGCAGGCGCAACTGGAAGAGGTTGTTCTTGACCAGGAAGGTGAAGAAGACATCCGAGCCGATGTAGAAAGAGTCATGCGCCTCCAGTATCTGCGCGAAATCATACTTGCTCTGCCCTGTCTGCAGGATGCGGCGTGAAAGCAGCATGCCGGCCGCCTTGCCTCCTATGCGCCCGGTACCGATCAACCTGTTGCGTATGGAGACCAGGTCATCGATGGTGAAATATTCACCGGCCAGCCTGTTGAAAGAAGGATGGTCGCCGATCATCATGCGTACCAGTTCATGCTTGAGCGAGGTTATCTCGGCTGAGTGAGCCTCCTTCTCCCCATCGGGCACATGGCTTTGCAGCAGGCGGTCGTAGACCACCTCCCATGGCGCCATCGAAGTGACGGAGGATGTCAGAGGTTGCTTCAAAGCTGTAGAGGATACCGCTGCGGCGTCCCCGCTGATAGAGACGGGTGTCCAGCCATTCTCGGAGACCTGGTGTGGCAGGAACATCTGGGATGAGTAGCGGTTCCAGACCTTGATGGGATGGATATACATGCAGTTATTCACGTGGTAAACGTCAATAAGTATCTGAGTGGTATCGCGGATACGTGCCACTGCGCTGTGCAGATGCTTGCCCCGCGTCAGGCCAAAGTAGGCCACCGGGCCCAGTTCAAAGATATATGGGCAGGTAACCTGGAAGAAGTTGGCCAACTGCTCATCGGTGGCCCAGGTGGTGGCGAGTACCGAGAGATTATCGAAGATAAAGCGTGCGTTGCGGTCGCTTTTTTGGATGATGGTGTGCACCTCACCGGCGAACTGGTCGAAACCGGGGGCCGGGTCGATGCTGCACACCTTGATGCCAGGTACGTCGGGCAGCAACGGCTGATGCCGTGCGAAACGAAAGTAAACACATTCTAACTTATCTGAAATGGCCTTCTGTGCAAACTTATCGGCGAAGAAGGCATAGTCGGCCATGTCATCCACCTGCCAGACTATATTATCGCCGGGTATCAACCCCTGCAGAAGGCTATCCAGGTCAGCAATGCCTGTGCTCAGTTCCATTCTTTGTGAACCCCCTTAATGACCCGCATGATAAATATGCGGCATCCTCATTAACCTGTTGCACAGGTCTCCCCGCAGTCGCAGGTCCTGACCCGGTAGGCTTTCTCGACGGGAAGTACGAATATCATGCCATCACCTTCCCTTCCGGTTTTAGCGGCTCGGCAGATAGTGTCTATAGCTACCTGGCACTCTTCGTCTTCAATCACCATCTCTATCTTGATTTTGGGCAGGAAATCGACGCGGTACTCGCCGGCACGCCATTGCAGCGCAATCCCTTTCTGCCGGCCGCGCCCGTTGACGTTGGTTATCGTCATGCCCGGCATGCCCTGGTCCGACAGGGCGTCTTTGACCGCATGGAGTTTTTCCGGCCTTATGATAGCCTCAATTTTTTTCATTATGATACACCTCCATAAGCAGTTTCACCGTGTTGTGATATGTCAAGGCCTACAGACTCTTCCTCTTCTTTTACGCGCAGGCCCATGGTCGCCTTGAGGGCTTTGGCCAGCAGCCAGGAAACTACGAAGGCATAAGCCATTGTTGCGGTGATTGCAACCAGCTGAATCGGGATCTGTTTCCAGTTGCCATCCAGGAGCCCCGATCCCGCTGCATTAACGGCCGTTGTGGCGAAGATTCCTGTTGCCAGCGCACCCCACATGCCGCCCATACCGTGACAAGCAAATACGTCCAGCGATTCATCCACTTTGCCGGACTTTGCCCTCCATACCATGACATAGTAAGAAATAATTGAGGCAATAGCGCCGATCGGGATAGCAGCCCATACCGGTACAAAACCGGCGGCCGGCGTAATGGCAACCAACCCGACAACAGCACCGGTGGCAGCGCCCAGCACCGAGGGCCTGCGGTGGATCCACCCCAGGATCATCCAGGTGAGCCCTGCGGCGGCAGCTGAAGTATTGGTAGTGATAAAGGCCGTGGAGGCCAATCCCCCCGCGGTCAGCGCGCTGCCGGCATTAAATCCGAACCAGCCGAACCAGAGAAGGCCTGCACCCAGCACTACGAAGGGTATATTGTTGGGCTCCATGGACTCCCCTTCTTTAAAACCCATGCGCGGACCGAGCACCATGGCCAGGGCAAGCGCAGAGATACCGGCATTCACATGTACCACCGTACCCCCGGCGAAATCGAGTGCACCCAGCCCGGCTAACCACCCGCCGTTTCCCCAAACCCAGTGGGCTATGGGGCAATATACAAGGGTAAACCATAGGGCGGCAAAAGCGAGCAGCGAGCCGAACTTGATACGTTCCACTACAGCGCCTGTCCAGAGTGCCACGGTGATGATGGCAAACGTGGCCTGGAAGCCGACGAAAGCCAGTTGCGGCACAGTTACAGCATATATGGGAGACGGATCTTGTCCCACTCCTGTCAATCCGAACCATGAAAGATTGCCTACCAGACCTCTAATATCCGGTCCAAACGCCATGGTGTAGCCGTAAATTACCCACAGGACCGATACCATGCAGAGTATGGCGAAGCTCATCATGATGGTAGAGAGCAGATTTTTTCTCCTGACCATACCTCCGTAAAAAAAGGCCAGGGCGGGCGTCATCAGCAATACCAGCGCAGTGGAAGTCAGTATCCACGCGGTATCTCCCGAATTCATGAGGCACCTCCTTAAAACTTGTATAGCAGTAGTTTAACGGAAGGCTGTTTCGGGATTATTACAGTAATGTTAAAGTTGTGTTACCTGGTAATGCCCGTTGCCTTGCGCAAACCCACACTGGTCCGGTAATAAGGCGGTTCAATATCCTAATTTCTCACCGGGATACCCCGGCCGGCAAGGTATTCCTTTACTTTCTTAATAGAATACTCGCGGTAATGAAATATGCTGGCCGCCAGCACCGCATCGGCCTTTCCAGTGGCCAGCGCATCATAAAGGTGCTCAAGCGAACCGGCCCCGCCGCTGGCGATGACCGGCACATGCACTATTTCACTTACGGCGAGGTTTAATTCGTTGTCATAACCGGCCCGCTGCCCGTCTGCGTCCCAGCTTGTCAGCAATATCTCACCGGCACCCAGTTCCACTGCCTGTTGTATCCATTGGAGAA
>Ga0247842_10002200_pt1 | contig 29621 bp, 28 predicted proteins | sample LaCruzMarch2015__3_FD_192411 | JGI IMG/M metagenome (GOLD analysis project Ga0247842, IMG submission 192411) | Freshwater microbial communities from meromictic Lake La Cruz, Castile-La Mancha, Spain - LaCruzMarch2015_19m | ecosystem: Environmental > Aquatic > Freshwater > Lake | place: Spain...
ATAATCAATTTATCTAATAATCTAATAATCTAATAATCTAATAATCTAATAATCTAATAATCTAATAATCTAATAATCTAATAATCTAATAATCTAATAATCTAATAATCTAATAATCTATTATAATCAATTAATCAATTAATCTAATAATCTAATAATCTATTATAATCTAATAATCTAATAATCTAATAATCTAATAATCTAATAATCTATTATAATCTAATAATCAATAAATCTAATAATCTTTTATTTTCTGAAAATAAATTATAAAAACATTTTTAAAACTTTTATAAAAATAATGAATATTTATGACAAAAAACCATATAAGAATAACTGGTTTTCATTTAGATTCTTATAGTATTCAAATAATAATCCAAATAATAATCTTATAATAATCCATTAATAATCTTTTAATTATGATATAAAAATAATTTAACTATTTATAATTACAATTTATTTATTTTTATTTATCTTTAATAAGCAAATTATTAATTGTTGAAAAAAAAGTTTATTTAAGAAATAAAATGAACATAAAATATTTTTCGAAAAAATGCCAAACTTTTGACTTTTTGATTTTACTATAATTATCTTATCTATTATAATCAATTTATCTAATAATCTAATAATCTAATAATCTAATAATCTAATAATCTAATAATCTAATAATCTAATAATCTAATAATCTAATAATCTAATAATCTAATAATCTAATAATCTATTATAATCAATTAATCAATTAATCTAATAATCTAATAATCTATTATAATCTAATAATCTAATAATCTAATAATCTAATAATCTAATAATCTATTATAATCTAATAATCAATAAATCTAATAATCTTTTATTTTCTGAAAATAAATTATAAAAACATTTTTAAAACTTTTATAAAAATAATGAATATTTATGACAAAAAACTATATAAGAATAACTGGTTTTCATTTAGATTCTTATAGTATTCTTATAGTAATCTAATAATAATCTAATAATAATCTTATAATATTCAAATAATAATCCATTAATATTCAAATAATAATCTTATAATAATCTAAATAATAATCCAAATAATAATCTAATAATAATTCATTAATATTCAAATAAGAATCCAAATAATAATCTAAATAATAATTCAAATAAGAATCCTAAATAAGAATCCTAAATAAGAATCCTAAATAGAAATCCAATGATAAAATTATATAAGAATAACAGGAATTAAAAATAAAAAATGATATATAAAATAAAGAAATTATTAATTTATAATGGATATCGATATTATAATTCAAAATCTTAAAGATATGTTAATTAATCGTGGTGACGATATTGATGAATTTGAAGAACACGAAGTTGAAATAGAAAGAGATGATTTTTATAATGATAATTATGCTATTAATTTTCATACAAATAATTCTGCTATTATATTTGCCTTAACCAAAAATTTACGTTCTAGTATTATGGATGATTTAAAGAAAAATAGTTCATTTATTGAAGGATTTGTTAAAAAATATCATAGTAAATATAATATCATTTTAGTATTTAATAATGATGTTTTAACAACTCCTTTAATGACTACTTTAGGTCTTATTGATAAAACATTACAAAAAAAAGGTGGTATTCTTCAATATTTTAATATGAATGAATTATTATTTAATCCTACTAAACACGAATTAGTGCCTCCTCATCGTAAATTATCAGTCGATGAATCTAAAGAAATTATGGAAAAATATATGATTAAGAGTAAATTACAAATGCCCTTAATTTTACATACTGATGTTATTGCAAAATGGATTGGTCTAAAACAAGGTGATATTGTTGAAATTACTAGATACAATCAAAACAGTGGCAAATGTTATTATTATAGATGTTGTGTATAATTTATATTTATTCTTTTTTATTTTCTATATTAAGATGAGTAATTATAGAAATAAAAATCCAAATCAACATAAATACAAGGATTTATTTATTAAATATTCCAAAGATGAAATTAATTATTTCCAAAAACTCGATAATTTCAAGAAAGATGAAATTTTTACTATTGAAAAACAAATTGATGATTATAAACCCTTCAATGAACCATTACGATTTAAATTTTTATCAATGAATACCTCATTAACTAATAAAATATGTATTCTCAGAAAATATGAAGATTTTACTAAATTATCCCCATTCTCTTCTGAATATTCCAAATTAAGTAAATGGATTTCTACCATCTCTCAACTTCCTTTAGGTATCTACAAAAAACTTAATCATAATACCAATGATATATCTATTTTTCTTTCTAATATCCGTAATGCTCTTGATAAAAATATTTATGGTCATAATGAAACTAAAGAACAAATTTTACGTATATTAGCTCAATATATTTCTAATCCTAATGCTAATGGTTATGTTATCGGTATTCAAGGTTCTATGGGAGTTGGTAAAACTAAATTTATTAAAGATGGTATTGGTAAAGTCATTAATTATCCTGTTGCCTTTATTCCTTTAGGTGGTATATCTGATTCCAGTTATTTAAAAGGTCATTCATATACCTATGAAGGCTCCACATTTGGTAAAATAGTAGAACAATTGATTAAAACTAAAGTAATGAATCCTATCTTTTTCTTTGATGAATTAGATAAAGTTTCAAATACACGTTATGGTGAAGAAATTATTAATACCTTAATTCATATAACAGATAATACTCAGAATGATAAATATAATGATAAATATATTGAAGAAATTGATTTGGATTTGTCAAAATCATTAATCTTTTTTACTTTTAATAATATTGAAAAAGTTAATCCGATATTAAAAGACCGAATGATTGTTATTAATATCGATAAATATTTAAGAGAAGATAAACTAAAATTAACTAAACATAGTTTATTAGAAACTATTTATAAATCTTATAATTTCACTGAAAATGATGTTATCCTAACTGATGATATGATTTATTATATTATAGATAATACAGTTGAAGAAGAAGGAGTAAGAAATTTACAACGAAATATTAATAATATCTATTCTTATATAAATATGAATAGATATATTAAAATAGATGATAAAACAATAACATTTCCATTTAAAGTTGATAAAACATTCATTGATAAATATCTCATTTTTAAGAAAATTAATAATGATATAAAATTATCTATGTATCTATAATAATGATAAATAAACACAATTATTTGTTTTTCTTAATTATATCATCAATAATATTATTTCTATTCTTATTCAAATTCTTCTATCTTGATTATAATGAAAATTTTAATTCTTCCATTCTATTTCTTTCTAAAGACGAAACTAAAAATTTTATCCTAAAAGATGAAGATAATTATATTAAAAATCTTAGTGTTTATGATCTAAAAGCCAGAAAAGTTAAAACTAATGATGAATATTTATTTAAGGCATCTAATAGTTCCTTAGAATTCTCCAAAGAACAAAAAGAAAAAATAATTAAATGTTATAATGAAGCTAACCGTTTTTTTAAAAATAATATTAATTGTGTTTTTGCATTAGTTTCCGATAATTATGAAGAAGGTTTCCCTCATACCAGAGCTAATATTATATTCCTTTCTCCTCTTATCCTTAATTATATCGATAGCGAACTTACTAAAACCATCATTCACGAAAATATTCATATATATCAACGCTATAATAAATCTGAAATTGAAAAGTATTTAAAGGATAATAATTTTAAAATTTCGAGATTAAGACGAAGTGTTGGATTAATAAGGGCTAATCCTGATTTAGATGAATTTATATATATGAATAAGGAGGGTAAAGAAATGATGGCGACATATAAAAATGAGAATCCTAATGGTATTGGTGATATTACTCCAATTTCATTATTAAATGAACATCCATTTGAATATATGGCATATACAGTAGCAGAGAAATATTTACAAAAGATTTTAAGTAAATATAATAATATAAAGTAGAATAAAAATAAGAATTATAACAGATAATGGCAATGTTGAATAAATAAAAATAGATAGAAATAGATATGTAAATATTATTGTTAAATCTAACATTTTTTATTATCATATTTATATATTGATTTTAGATTTATATAATTTTCAGTAAAATCCTTAATTCTATGATTCTGATACTTATCCATATAATTATTAATATTATCTTTATTGATTCCATTGATTTTTAATGTTTGATATTTATTTTGAATATCATATATCAATATATCAATGGATTGTTCCAATAATCTATTATAATCCTTATTCATTTCTTTTTTTCATTTATAATTAAAAAATAATCATTTTTTAAATTATAATTATAATTATAATTATGTCTAATTTAATTGGATTAACTATTAATGCTTCTTATAATGATAAATTTAAAATATATCCTTTTAATTCAAATGATAAGATTGCTTATTCCTTGAAAATTAATGATAATAGTAATATCATTACTTTTCATAATAATGAAATGATTGGTATTGGAACATCTCAACCTAATGAAAAATTAAATATTCATAATGGTTCTTTAAGAATTTCTGATACAAATACTAAGTTCATTAATATCAATAATAATTCCATCTCTTTCTATAATTCTAATTTGGATTTAAAGGCGATTATTAGGAATGATAATAATAATTATATATCTATGTATAGTAATTATGAAATAAAAGGAGAATTATTAATTAATGAATTTAGACCAATTATTAATCAATGGAATAGAACTAGTGATAATAAAAATAGATTCTATTTTACTAGTAATTCAACAACTATTCTATCAAGTCCGAATGGTTATGAATTCAAAACCAATAATAGTAATATTTATATTAATAATAATGGTTATTTAGGGATTGGAATATCCATTCCTCTTAATAATATTCATATAATGAGTGATAATCAATATCCTTTTAAAATTTCATCTAAAACTATTCATAATAATGGAACTTATCTATCTTTAAATACTGAGAGTTGTAAATGGTCTAAATGTTGTATAGGTCATATTAGAACCAGTAATTATGATATTGGCGATATTATATTTACCACTAATAATAATTTAAATTCAAATTCTGCAAATATAAATGATGAAAGATTGAGAATTAAAAGTAATGGATTAATTGGAATAGGAATAACGGGACCTTTAGCCGATTTACATATAAATAAAAAAGATGTTAAATTGAAATTGACAGAACCTAATAGTTCCAATGGATTAATTTTAATGAATTCCGATAATTCATATATAATTAATGAAAAAAATAATTTGATTATTACTAATTCAGGAAAAGAAATAATAAAATTAACTACTGATGGTGTTTTTAATTTACCTACAGGAATTTTGAATTTTAATTCAAATAATCCAGAAATCAAATATAATAATAATTCTATTATTAAATATCAGAATTCCAATATTATAATAAGTTCCTTAAATACAAAAACTATTATTAATAATTTTGTTGGTATTGGTAATATCACAACAAATCCAATTGAATTATTACATATCCAAGGAACTATTGCTAGTATTAATAATAATACTAAAAATTATATTCGAATTTTAAATGATAATAATACAGGCTTTTTAGATGTTGGAAGTGATACCAGTGGTTTTGCTATAAGAATTAATAATTCTGGTAATTTATATGAAAATACGAATAGTAATAATTATATTGAAAGATTTAGAATTAAAACTGATGGAAATGTAGGAATTGGTAATAATAATCCTATTTCAACTATTATAAATGATATTAATTTAACTATTGGAAATAGTAGTTTAAATAATAGTTCTGGTTATTTAATTATTAGTAAAGGTGCAAGTGATTTTAAAAGACATTTTAAAATTGGATATAATAATTATAATTTTATAACTATTGGTGATTTTGGAACTAATAATAACTCTGGAATTTGGAAAGAACAAATTAAATTTCATTGGAATGCACCTAATAATGGCTTAGTCTTATATGAAAATGGAGATTTAAATATTTATGGTCGTCTATATCAAGCAAGTGATAGAAGAATTAAAAAAGAAATAAAAACAATTGAGAATGCATTGGATAAATTAGAGAAATTAAATGGTGTTGAATTTACAGGAATTCATAATAATATTAATCAATTAGGTTTAATAGCACAAGAAGTAGAAGAAATAATACCACAAGTCATTAATTATGATAAAGAAACTGACTTAAAATCAGTATCTTATGTAAATCTTATACCTTTAATAATAAATGCAATTAAAGAATTGAATAAAAAAAAATAATTATTTAATTTCTACTTCAATAGCTTGAAGTATTGCTAATATAGCCACTGTTATTAATAAGAAACGAATTGCATAATTTTGTGAATTTATATTATTCTCTAAATTATCAATTTGTAATTGTTGTTGTTCTAATTTCTTATTAATATGACTATAATAATCATTAAAACAATTCTCAAACATTTAATTATAACTTAATTATAATTTAAATAATTTAAATCATTTTTCTAATTAATTTAAATTTATTTTAATACAAAAAAAATAATCATTATATCATATAAAGCAGTAATAATAGCTGATCAATCTATAATAATTTTAAGTATATACAACTCATTTTCCATTTTATTGAAAAGGTTATATTAATTAAATATTAACTTTTCTAATAAGGAATTTCCTTTATGATAATTAAATATATTTGTTTCCAATATCTTTATTTTTATAAGATAATTAAAGCACTTTGCGTTAAAGTTCACTGATTTCCTCTATATCTTCTAATATAGACATTATTAATTAAATAATTATTCATTTATATCATATTTATAATACAAATATAAATGACAAAAACTAATCTTGTCAAGGGGGAGAGAAGTGTTTTTACTCACTTGCAAAGGAGCATTAAGACAAACGTCAACGCAAAGAAAAACGCGATGATGTTAGACATCTGATGGGAGTTTTCGAGGCTCTCGATCCGAGCCTTGAGAACTGCAACCTGTCCTATCGTTTCATGCTGAGAGTCAGCAACCTGAACACCAAACACCTGCAACCTTGTTTCGGTCTGGCGTTCCAAGTCAGCAAAGCATCTGTCAGACTGCCGTTGCTGTTTTCGCGTTCTTCCAAACCATTCTTTTTTAAGAGCCTCCAATAAGGCTTTGAACTCAGAACGAAGAGCGACTTCTGACGAATCAATGCTATGTTTCGTATGCTTCATCATATCACTCCTGAGTCCATCGTGAACCGCATAACTAGCTAGCGTAGCATCAGAAATCTGCTTGCTAACATCCTCAATGTTGCCTTCACATCTTCGCATAGAATCATCAAACTCTTGTAAGCTCTGGATGGTACGATTAGTGAATCGAGCGAGTCTTCCAGACTTGATATCTTGAATTTGATGGTGCCATTTCATATCTTGTTTCAATTTGGCTAGCTCGCGGTTGTAGGCTTCAAAATCATCTTTTTCACGTGGTGAGTCAGACATAATGCAAGCCTTTCTAATTTTTTATTTTTAAAAACAAAATCATTTTTTATATTTTTGTGATATTTGTAATACAAATATAAATAACAAAAAACTAGTCTTGTCAAGGGGGGGTGATTTTACTCACTTGCGGGTGAGCTGGTACACGATCTCTGCAAGAGCTGTACCGACGAAAAACGAAGCTACAAACAACAAAGCGATAGCAAGCTGACCTTTCAACTTTTCAATTTTCTTCTCAGTTTGTTCGAGTTTCAGCGTAAGTTTAGCGACATCATCCGCAAGTTGTGTGGTATTGTTGCTATTCTCTTCCGATCGAAGAAACACAGTTTTCAAATTTTGTCTAAGTGATTTGTTCCTCTTGTAATAAGAAAGCATCCTAGAACTCTTGTAAATTATTTATATAAAATAATAATCATTTTTTATTTTTTTGTGATACTTTTAATACAAAATAAATAAAGATTATTTTTTTCAAAGAGAAATAGACATTATCAATTAAAATAATGTTAATTGAATACGAGAAAAATACAATACCTGTTAAAAGGTTATTTTCTTATTTTACTCTCTCAATTTAAATATAGATAATTCACATTAATTTCTTTATATATAAATAAGTTTATCATTTATATATAATTTTATTACAATTTGTTATAAATGTAGTTGTAAATGGTTTTTCTAAATCTTTGCGACTTTTAATTGCTTTAATAAATTTAATAAAAAAATCATCTTTTAAACATTTTTTATTATTATCAATATTATTTCTATATATTTCTGCTAAAAATAAATGATAATTCAATTTAAATTCTTCATTAGTCTTATTAGTTGTTATATCATTTGATGGATAAAAAGCTTGATTATTTATATTAGACATATAGGTTGATAAAGAATTAGAATGATAAATTAAATTAAGCATTTTTATATCAATTTCAAAAATAGGAATATAATTATAAGGTAAAATATTAATAATAGGTCTATTATTCCAAATATAATTATTATCATCAATTATAATAGTTCTATCATTAAATAATAATTCTCTATTTTTTTCCAATAATATCTTTGAATATTTTTTAGATAATGATTTAATAATTAAATCTTCGATATATCCAGTTAATTCTTTTGAATAACTGTGTGTATCATCAATTAAATTTAAATCACGTGAAATTATTAATTTATTAAACTTAATTTTTAATTTTTTTTCGATATAATCAACAAAAGTTTTAACATATTCCTTTATTCCATTTGAAAAAATAAAAAATTCGGCTGTTGGAAATAATTCCTTTATTTCCATTAAACATTCTTTTGTATTAGGTCTTATGAAATTATCAGGAATTATATTATACCAATCATTAAAACTTATTTTACATTCATCATTTATAAATTTCTTATGTTTGCAATTATTCTTAATCCATTCAAACACATTTTTATATTTATATATATTTAAACTATTACCTATCAATGTTAAATCTAAATCAAATATAAATATTATTGGTAAATTCATTAATAATCTATACTTAAAATATAAAAATAAAATAAGTATTTTATTGATGAAATGAAAGGAAATGTGCCGTATAATTATAATCTCCATAATAAATTCTGAAGTTATAATTATCATCCTCAATACTCCAATCGATGAAAATGTAATTAATCTCATCATATTTAAAGAGATAATAATTATCTGATATCCTATATTTCAGAAGTGGTTGTAATGATTTACACCAGATATGTCCTATTTCAAATACATCATAACCAATCTTATTTCTCGGAATTTCAGCTATGATATATGTATAATCTTCATAGGTATTAATCGGCTTTTTCTTGATAGATTCAAGAAGTTTAGCACAAGCACTCTCGATTGTATAACATTTAATTTCATTAAATGAAAACATTTTGTTAATAATAATTATTTAAATAATAATCATTTTTAGAATTATTTATAATTATAATAATACAAAAAAAGATAAATTAACTTAATTTCTTTCTTTTTGTTTTAATGTCAAATAAAACTCACATTTAACATTATCATCTTTATCCAAATTAAAACCATAATCTATATAAAGATAAGTTTTTTGGATTTTGAGGATAATTAAATGTGCAGTGTCATCAATAATTTCACAACCATATAATTCATCTCGAATTACATTAATTCTTTTATCAATAACTTCTTTGATATTATGAGAAAACGGAAGAGAGAATAAATAGATATCATCAACTCTCTTATTATTCTCAAATATCTGAATTAGAGATATTATATTACGAATGATATCGCATATCTCTTCTGTAAAATCTGACATTCACATAAAAATAATTAAAAATAAAACAAAATCATTATTTGTTTTCTTTGGATTATTTTTAATACATTAGTTCTCATCTGTATCATAATCCAATGTTGAATCATTATTGATATCATAAAGAAATATTCCTTGATTATTTTCAGAATAATGGTTATTACTTGAGATAATGAAATTGTATGATAAATCATAAAACCATTTTATCAAGATAAATATTTCATCTTTCTTGAAAAGCAAGTAATCTTTCTTTACTTTAACAATGGAACAATCAAATTTCTTTGAAATTATTGAAGCAAAGGATTGAAGATTAATTGCATTTCCGAAATGCTGTTCGCATATATCATTAATCTTATTTATTAATGGATAATCCATAATGAATGATAAATATAAAAAAAAATAAATTATCATTTTTATTATAATAAAAATAGAATCATTACAAATTTATTTTTTTTTGCAAAGATATAAAACTTTTATCGTTATTTTTAATATTATAATAATCATCACCAAATGTAATTATTACATTATAAGTAAAATGATTAATCAATAAACCATCAAATAATAAATATAAACCATCAGGTAATTTGAATAAGATTTGAAAATTATCATTATCATTATAAAAATAAATTAAATCTAATAGATATTCATTTTGATAATATTGAGTATAACTATTAAGACAAACTATATTTTGAATAAATACCATTTGTTTATAATTAGGTCTTTCAGTCATATGACAAAGTAATAATAATCTCAATGGAATATCATTTGACATTCTTATTTTTAATATTAAAAATATATTTTCATTTTTTTAATTATTTTAGTTTATTAAAATACAAAAAAATAATTTTTATTTAGTCTTCTTCCTCATCACTCGAAATCTCGATGATATTACCATCATGATAGAAAGTGCATACAAAGCGGATATGTTCCTCTTCATAAACAATTCTAATAAGAATTTCATAGATATGAGTTGTTCCATCAACATATTCAATGAAATGGATATCATTTTCTGTGGAACGGATGTCACTGAGATTCAACTTACGCTGAATATATTCTGCGAACTCTTGCAAGTTTTCATTTTTTTCCACGGTTTTAACTTTTATGGTAGCAGTATAAGTATTTACACCTGCAAGATCATCATAATAATTCTTTGCACTGTTCAACAACTCAGCAAAACCATTGAATCTAGAATATTTAGAAGACATTCTGATAATTCTAATAATGACATAAATAATCAATATTTATTTTATTTATGAATTATTAATACAATAAAAAAATTCAATCTGAATCAATATAATCATCATCATAATCATCATCTTCCTCTTCTTCTTCTGAAGAAGAAGAATGAATAACAGATGATAAAATTGAGTTGATGTCATCTAAACAAACTGAATCGAAATATTTGACAATTATATTATCACCGATTTCCAAATTGTAATCTATGATAACTATAAACTGTCCGATAGTGCCAGCTCTTCCTTGAGACTTTGCAGGACATTCGATATATAAAGCAAATTCGAAATCATCATTTTTATCAACGACTTTGATATTAAAATGAGATGAAAATAAATGAATGAATGTTTTCATATAATGAAAGATATTTTTAGGAATTGTAAATGTTTTTTCTTCTGACATACTTGTCCTAAGATCGAGATAACAATCAAATATGATATTAATCATATTACGCAGTAAAATCCACAATTCCTTAAATTCCTTAAATGGAATATTAATATAAATTCGTTTTTCATTAAAATTCATATAATATAAATCGATTTCATCTGAATTAACAACAAGATTATCATAAGATAAGTTAATATAAGAAAACTCTTTAGGAAGTTCAACAGTTTGAATCCTGTTTTCATAACTTATATTATTGAAAAATAAAATATAATCTGGTCCGAAATTCATTATTAATTATTCATTTAGAATAAAGAAATCAAATTTTTAATTAATTATAATTAAATTAAAACAAAAAAAATTATTTAATTATCGGGTGTAACGATTGTTTCACTATCATCTTCATCATCATAAACGTGAATACCGAATTCATCATTATTATAATTATTACCGAAGACAACGTGAAAACGATAATCATTATTTTCCTCCAATATTGATGTAATCAAACAATATTTATTATTATATAATAATATATATTTATTTTCAGAGGAATAAATCATAGTTGAATTATTCAATTCTCTTGCTACTTCCAATATAAAATCAGAAATACTCACAATCTTATTTGAATTAATATTATAATATATACAACAAAGTTCTATATTATTATTTATATAAACTGCTTCTTTAATTCCTTGAGATAATGTTGTATTTCCAATACATTTATAATTAGTATAATATAAATAGTCAACAAATGGTTCAGGATAAAACTTTAAAGGCATCTTTAAATAAAAGTCTTATATAAAAATAAATATCAGTTTTTTATTTGAATTGTTAAATAATATTACATATAGATTAGGAATAAACACCAGGTAATTTAAGGACATTTTCAATATCTGATTGTTCAAACTGATGCATATTAATACAATTATTCAATGTTTCATTTTGTTGAGTAATTAAACCATCATTTTTTTTAATATTATTAACGGCATCAATTAATATTTCCTTTGCTTTTTTATAATTCTTATTTTTGAAATAGATTAAACCTAATGTATGTTGAAAATCAGGATTATTTTTACCAGAATTATTATAAATACCTTCAGCTATTTTAACTTTATCATCATCAACATATTCACTATTTCCGACTAATTGTGTTAATTTGATATATTCGCCATTTTGATATAGAAAATTATTATTATTAACACTGGTAGTAAATAAACCTATTTTGGACCCTTCAAATAATATATTCTTATTAAAAATTAAACTTTTAATATCATTTTTATTTTGATGAATGAAATATGAAAGATTTATTTTATAAGTGAATCTTATTTTATCAAAAAAGTTAATTAATTTTTCAGCACAATCACTTGTAATAAAATAAGAACTTTTGGCAATCAATACCTTAAAATAATCATATGATTTTAAAAACTTATATTCAATGGAATTATCATTAACAGCAATAGATGTAAATAATAAATCATAATCAATAGTCTTTACTTTTTCCAATAGTTGTGTATAATTATCAATAAATTCATCAATTATAATAAAATCATCTTCAATTATATAATTATATTTATTTTTACTTATTTTAATCATTTCCAAAGCTTTATATTGTTTTTGGAAATTAGATAATTGATAGGTATTTAAGGGAGCAATGAGACCTTTAAAATCGTTATCTTCAATCTCATCTTTATTTAAATCAACTTTATTTTTATAAATTTCAAAATTTTTCTCGATATCAGAGGAAGATGGAGTATTAATTTGAATAAAATTATATTTAAATCCTGATTTATCTAATAAAGTCTTTAATTTCCCCAATTGTTGATTTAAATGATGAAAACGAATTTTTAAATGTTCTGAAGTAATTATATAAATATCCATTATAAAAATAATAAAAGTATTTCTTTAAGTCTGTAAATTACTTATAATAGTTTCTATAGCTGATAATCTTTGGGATAATTCGGGTCTTTTCTCTATTTCTCCAACACGATAGGATAAATCAGATAATGAATTTACATATTGTTCTATGGGATTTATACGATTATTTATAGTAGTCAATTGATTATTATAATCAGCATTTTCTATTTCAGTTAAACGAGTTTTGAGAGGTTCAATATCAACTTTTGGTTCCACTTCTATATTATAAACTCTGGCTTCTAAATTATCAACTTTATTTAAATACTCTAATTGTTTCTTTAATTCCTCATTTTCTCTTTTAAGATTATCAATTTCTATTGATAATCTATGTAATATAACATCAACTGAAGGTTTACTCTCTAATTCCTTTAATCGAACAATGATATCAGTTAAATCTAATGAATTACCAGTAGTTGATACATCAGATGTTCCAGAAACCAATTTATCAACTTTATCATTTAACTGGACGTAAAGGCGATATAAGGGGTGTTGTTCCATTTATCTTTTTATAATAATAATATATAAAAAAAATGATATATTTTTATATATATAATATAAATATAAATTGAAATGATTGTTCCAATTCGTTGTTTTACTTGTTCTAATGTTATAGCAGATAAATATGATTATTATATTGAAGAATTGGCAAAATTAGAGAAATCAGGGAAAAAGAGTGAAGACCCCGATTATAAATATTTTAGTAATATTCATACAAAAGAGATATTGGATAATTTGGGATTAACAAGATACTGTTGTAGAAGAATGTTATTATCTACTAGTGATATGATGAATATAATTTAATATTATTATAATAATAATGAATAATAAATTGATTGAAGAGACTATAGAAAAAAAATTTAATCAATTATTAACGGAGATACCAGCATTTATAAAAACAGAGAAAAATAAAGAAGAAAATGATTTTTTTAATTATTCCATTACGGAGTTATATAATAATACTTTAAAAACAGTTATAGATATAATTAATGATTTTATGAAAATTATAGATAATACAGATAGAAATAATTATTTAATGTCATTTCTCCAAATCTTTTTTAAAGAACAACGAATGTTTTATATAGGCATAATTTTAATAATATTATCTTTTGTTATATATTTTATAGACGGAGCAACAATATAATGATTATTTATAATTACTATTTTGCTATTTTTATTTTAGCCATTATATTTTATCTTATTTCTAATAAAAATCCATCAATTCTATTAGCAATCATTATTATTATTATTATCGGTTATTATTATTTTAATCATATTAAAATTTATAATGATAAACTTGACACCAATTATCATAATAAAATAAAATTGATTGAAAATGATATAAAGGAAAGAAAAGAAATAATACGTTCGGAATATGATTTTAAAATATTTCCAGTAGATATTACATATTTAAATAAGGATAGTTATTTGGTGGAATTATTATTAAATATTAGATTCATTAGGATATTTGATGAAGCAAAATGGCAGGATTTAATATTATTATTTGAAAAAATGATGAAATATTACATTTATTTATTAAGTGATAGATATGATATTACAAATAATTTTCAAACTTTTTTAAATATAAGAACATTAATAATAAAGGATTTATATTCATTATATGTAATAATACCACAAAAACTTCAATATACTTATAATTTAAATCCATTTGAAGAAATTGAAAAAACAATTAAAGATTTTATTAGACATTCCCGAAAAATGGTAATTATAATAGAAAAATATGCATATAATAAAAAAGGATTGTATTATTTGGAAGATACCCAATTTAAACCATATGATAATAATAATTTAGAAGTTTATTAATTTTAAGTTCGAATTACATTCATTGAACCAGTAAAATCAAAATTACCATAATTATAATCAGTCATATTATTTATATTAGTATATGACATATCAGGTCTAGTTAAATGAAAAAAATTATCAGCATCATAATTAGCGACTGTTGAACCATCACCGCCTTTTTTAAATAATTTGCGAAATTTAGTGGGAAGTTTAATTTTCTTAACTTTAAATATATTTTTGATAAATTTGCCAATTTTCATTTTACCACCGGTAAATACTAATTTATTGTCAGTCATAGAATTATAGACCTCTTGAAAATCTTTAGTATTAATATCCATATTCATAAATGTTTCGTAATCAACCATTTCTATTTAAATAAAACTTTTTTTATTTTTATAAGTAATATGAGTAAAATATCACCTAATGGATTTATAAAAACTGATATATTCAATGATTTCTCCATTTTTTCATTAAATAATACTATTATAGGTCAATATAGTGCCAAAATTAATAAAGGTAGTAATAATGTTATTATTGGTAATAATGCCGGTAAATTAGGATTACAATTAAATAATTCTATTATTATCGGTGCTAATGCTGAAAATCAATTATTATTCAGTGATAAAATTATAACTATTGGTAATGGTAATGGTAATGGGAACTTAAAGGAAAGTATTAATATAGGATTTTTAGGGAATAATTCAAATACAATTCATATAGATTATTTTAATAATCCAGTAAATAAAATTCTTGATATCTTTAATAAACAATTTCCATTTGATTTAGGAATTGGTAATTTAAATAATATTCCTATTGTTATCAGTTCAAAAAGAGATATAATTACATCATCACAATTTTATATTGATGGTTCGACCAATACTAATTCTATTAATATTAATTATAGTATAACATTCAAATATAATGATAAATTTAATGTAATTTATAATTTACCTTCATTACCTAATTATGATAATTCATTTTTATCAACTGATAAATATGGTAATTTAGAATGGTTGGAAATTTCAGATAATATTATTACTCTTATTAAATCTTCCAGTGATATCATTTGTAATAATTTGGATATAAAGGAAATAACAGGGAATAGTTTATTAATTTCCAATTTAGATTTATCAAATTTTACCACAGATGATTTAAAGGAGGGATTATTAAATTTATATTTTAATACTAGTGTTATTTCAACTTTTTTTTATAATTATTTAAAAACAATAACATCTGATTTAATAAAAGCTAATTATTTTAATGATGATAAATATAAATTAAATTTTAATAAAAATCTGGAATTAATAACTACTGATAATTTGAATTCAAATTCTAATTCTAATATCTATTATAGCTATAATGATTATTATAGTAATACATTAAATTATTTTTATAATTTAAATGGACTTAAAGAGGGTTCAAGTAATCTTTATTTTAATTCTAATATAGTTAAAATAAATCTTGATGTATTTAAGGAGGGTTCTAGTAATTTTTATTTTAATTCTAATTTATATGATTATTTAATAGACTCGAATTTAAAAACAACTGATTTTATTAAACAAGGTTCAAATAATCTTTATTTTAATTCTAATATTAAATTTAAGTTTAATATAAATACTGATGATATAAAACAGGGATTATCTAATTTATATTCAACGGATTATAATATATATAATTATCTGAATTCTAATTTACCTATTACAGATGATATAACACAGGGAACTTCCAATTTTTATTTTACTAATATCAGTAATTTTATTATAAATAGTGATATAATTAAGGAAGGAAATAATAAATATTTAAATAATTCAAATCAACTATTAGGAACCATTCAATATAATACAAATACTGATTTTTATAATGAAGGAACTAGTAATTTATATTATAATGAGAAGAGGGGAATAGATGATTTTAAAAAAATAATTGTAAATTCTAATATAAGTGATGCTATACAAGAGGGTAAAAATAAATTTATTAAAAATAATTTTTATAATAATAATTTAATAATTAATGGATTTTTAAAATCATCGAATATTAATGTTAATAATCTTAATTTTGATAAAGAATTATTAAGGAATAATTTGGAACCAAAAATAGGTCATCAAACTGAAATAATAAATACCTATGACTTCAATTCATTATATATAAATAGTCGTCTTTGTAATATAGAATTGAAATATAATTTGGAAAATACTAATACTGAAATTCCATTTATTGTTCTTGATAATAAAATTGGCATTTGTAATCCTAATCCCAGATATCAATTAGATGTTAATGGTAATATAAATACATCTAATTTATTTATTAAAAATAATAATATAAGTAATATTTATATTTCATCCAATTATTATTTATCAAATGCTAGATTAATATTAAATGAAAATAATATTTATAGTAATAATAATAAATATGGATTGGGAATTAAAAATCCTCAAAGTTTTTTACATTTATCCAGAAATGATAGTTTAATCTCAGAAGATATTAAAATTAAATTTACGGATAGATTTACTTTAAATGGTGGTTTTGAAATCGGTAAGGATTATAATAATAAATGTTATATCTGGAATAATGAAAATACTGATATTATATTTGGCATTAATAATATTAATCGTTTATTAATCAAAAATAATAATATTACTTTCACTTATCCTTCTAATAGTGCCGGTTATTTAATAACCAATAATTATAATAGAAAAGTTGAATTATTGACCTTAGGTGGTGGTGAATATTATGGTAATGCCGGTAATGGTAATAGGAATATACCATTTTTAACCATTTATAATAGAATAGATGCCAATAATTTCAATACTGCACTTAAAATAGAAACATCAGGAACCGCATTTGATGGTATTAATACCTCAACCAATATTTTTATGGATAGTGGCGATACCATTAGTTCTCCTTCAATTATTAAATTTTCAACTTTAAATACCGAAAGATTAGTAATTTATAATCAGAATATTGGAATTGGAACTAATATTCCTTTATATCAATTAGATATAAAAGGAGATATTAATTTAACAGGTGATATAAGGAAAAATGGTTTAATATTGTCTCAATGGTATAATAATGTAGATTCATTATATTATAATGGTAATGTTGGAATAGGGACATCAACACCATCATTAAAATTATCAGTAATAGGTGATATTAGTGCAACTGGTTCAATTACTTCAAGTTATTCAGATATTAGATTAAAAAGGATTCATTCGAATATAGAAAAACCATTTGATATCATAAATAAAATTAATGGATTTTATTATAGTCCCAATGAATTTGCTAAAAATTTAGGTTTTATAAATGATATAAAGGAAATAGGATTAAATGCACAAGAGATAAGGGAAGTATTACCAGAGATAGTAAATATAGCACCATTTGATTTAGATATAAATAGGAAATCAAAATCGGGTGAAAACTATTTAACAGTATCCTATGAAAGACTAATTCCAGTTTTATTGGAAGGAATAAAAGAATTAAAAAAAGATATTGAAGATATAAAACAAAAATTATCTTATAATAAATAATGAATATTGATAATTCTATATTAGATATTAATAATATTTCAGTAGTTCATATTGGATGGGATGAAATCTTAGAGAAAACATCATTAGATATCATTAATATAAATAATAATAATGATATCGGAAATATTGGAATTGGTGTATCTAATCCTATTGGTAAATTAGATGTATATGGTGTAATAAATTCAGTTGATTATAAAAAAAATGGTTTAAATATAAGTAATATTTTTATAACTTCTAATATTTTTTATAATGAAATTAATAGTTTATCTAATTTAACTTCCAATTTATTTATTGAAAATTTTAGCAATTTATCAAATATAACCTTAAATAATTCTAATTTATTTATAGGAAATATTAATAGTTTATCAAATATAACCTTAAATAATTCTAATTTATTTATAGGAAATATTAATAGTTTATCAAATATAACCTCAAATAATTCCAACTATTTTGAGAATAGGATAAATTCAATAAATTATAATACGATACCTATAAATATAGATGCAATAAATACAGATAATATAAATATAGGAACGAGTAATTTATTTATAACAAATGATATTTATAGTAATAACTTAAGAATTTTGGGGAAATTGAATGTATCAAATATAGAGATTTATAATGATAAAATGGAAATACCATTGATAATAAAACAAATGAATAGTAATAGAAATGTGGCAGAATTTTATAATTCAAATTCAACGACTTTTATAATAACATCTAATTCAAATATTGGTATTGGTATAAATATACCAAATCAATTATATAAATTGGATGTTAATGGAAATATAAATTGTAGTGATATTTATATAAATAATTCAAGTGTAAATACGAAATTAAATAATAATTTTGCTATATTAAATAATTTCATAGATAATACGAATACTAATTTTTTAAATATGATAACAAGTATAAATAATTTAAATAATATTGAAAAGAAATTATTAATAGTTAGACAAACAGATTCTACTAAAAATGTAATAGAATTTTATAATTCCAATAATCCTACTTTTATAATTCATTCAAATTCTAATGTCGGTATTGGAACCACCAATCCTTTATATACATTAGATATTAATGGGACAGTTAATTGTAGTTCAATAATAGCAAATGGATATAATATAACTTTTAAAAAGAATTTTTATTTTTCACCGATATTAAATGGTGGAAATTATGAATATACATTTGATATAAGAAATTATATTCCATTATCTATAGGAAATGACTGTAGATGTTTTAGTTTATACGGTCATAATTCTAATGGAGATTTTACTAATTCATCAGTATTTATAGGTTCATATATCTTTTATTTATCAGCTTTTAATGGTGGAACTGTTAAAAAAATAATAATTAATGAAACTGGAGGAACTATTAATAATATTCCTTTATATCAAATGAAATATATGAGTTCAACATCATCAGATAATGTATATATTACAATACATCAACATAATTAAATAATAATAATTATAGAAATAAAATGATAGAAATACTTAGTTATTGGTTTTTTATATGGTTCTTATTATTTATAATAGGAATTGTAAAACAGAATCCATTATGGATATTAATAATAAGTTATATATTAACTTTTATTGAATTTTTATATTTAGTTTATAAAAAAACTAATAATTATAATATAATAAAATTTGTGATTATTAATATTATTATTAAATTTATACCAATATTTATTATTTTATATAGATTCAATTTTAATTTTAAGATTAATATAGATGATATCAAATTTGGTTTTATAATAATTATGCTTTATATAATTTTTATGTCAATTGTAAATATAAATCCGATAGATAGTTATAATAAGATGTTAAATAGTTATATAAATAATGATAATAATTATAAAACCTTTATTAGTAGGTTATACGATGATATATATAATTTCTGGAATTCTCGCAGCACTCGCTTATAGTAGTGATAGTATATTTGGTAAAATAGCATTGGAAGGTATGTCTTTAAATATCTATTTTATAATAGTTGCATTTATATATTCTATAGTAGGAATAATATTAACAATAATAAATAGAAAGGAGGTTATAAGTTATTTTCAAGATAAAAATAATAATTATTATTTGAAATATGCGATAGTAGCAGTAATAATAGGAACTATATTAGGTGATTATTTAATGTTTTATACAATAAATAAATCATCAAAGGTTAATTTACCAATAGCAATAAGTTTAATTCATTTAGCACCAATATTTTCATTATTTTTAGTTTATTATTATTTTCAAAAAAGATTAAATTATAAATCTATTTTTGGTATTATATTGGTATTTATCGGAACACTAATAGCCATTTATTATAGTAATAATAAATAGAAATGACATATACGAATTGTAGTTATCCGGATTGTTATTATTCTAATACAAAAAAAAGATGTATAAAACCCAATCCATATCCTTTTTTTATGTCAAGATGTTTAGATAGTGGAAGAACAAATGATGAATGCAAAGTTAAATATAATAATAATAAAGAAGAAATTAAAAAAGGTGTATGTGATTTATTAAAACCAACTGACGATGGTAAAAATTATAAAACTTGTCCTAAAGATAGAAGACCATATAATAATAAATGCAAAAATAAAGATGAAATTATAAAATTAAATAGATATAATGTAAAATGTTGTTATAAAAAACGTGATTATAATAGAAAAGTTAATAATAGAAAATCTGTATATTTTAATGATTTATCACCTAAAACAAAAAAGAAATCTTTAAGTAATTTTTCACCTTTAAAAACAAGAAATTCATTATTTAATGATTTATTAGTTGAAACAAATAAGAAATCATCATTAGTATCTGAGAAATTACCATCAGAAACTAGAAAAACATTAGTATCTAAGAGATTACCATCATTAGTATCTGAGAAATTACCATCAGAAACTAAGAAAACATTAGTATCTGAGAAATTACCATCAGAAACTAAGAAAAAATCATCATTATTTAATGATTTATTAGTTGAAACAAATAAGAAATCATCATTAGTATCTGAGAAATTACTATCATTAGTATCTGAGAAATTACCATCATTAGTATCTGAGAAATTACCATCAGAAACTAAGAAAAAATCATCATTATTTAATGATTTATTAGTTGAAACAAATAAGAAATCATCATTAGTATCTGAGAAATTACCATCAGAAAGTAAGAAAAAATCATCATTATTTAATGATTTATTAGTTGAAACAAATAAGAAATCATCATTAGTATCTGAGAAATTACTATCATTAGTATCTGAGAAATTACCATCAGAAACTAAGAAATCATCTGAGAAATTACCATCAGAAACTAAGAAATCATCTGAGAAATTACTATCAGAAACTAAGAAATCATCTGAGAAATTACTATCAGAAACTAAGAAAAAATCATCATTATTTAATGATTTATTAGTTGAAACAAATAAGAAATCATCATTAGTATCTGAGAAATTACCATCAGAAAGTAAGAAAACATTAGTATCTGAGAGATTACCAACAGGAACAAAGAAATCATCATCATTATTAGTTAAAACAAGTAAGAAGTCAAATGATTTATTAGAGAGATTTAAGAATTTATCAGAAAGGACATCGGAATTAGAAAAGGAATTATTAAAAAGTTCAAATAAACGTTCATTTGAATTATCGAGGGATATATCTGAAACAAGAAAGGAATTTGAAAGGGAATTATCAAAATCGCCAAAAAATATATTCGACCAATTATTAAAGAAATCATTGGAATTAGAGAAAAGATTATCTAAAAGTAAGGATTTTTCTGGTAAATCATCACAATTACAAAAAGAATTAATTAATAATATAAATGATTTAAAGGAAATAGCAAGAATAACTCCTTTAAATCCATTTGATAAATATAAAATAAATAGAAGTTCTAAAGTAAATATTAATCCTATAACAGGTAAAATGTATGTTCCTGTATCATATAATAAAAATAGAAAGGTTATAAAGGTAAGATTATCTGAAGTTAAAACTCCAATGAAAACAACAGTAAAAACGTCAGTTAAAAAACCTAAAACATTTTTTCAGAAAATCTTAAATTATATTGGTATAAATAAAAGTTAAAATATTATATTAGAATAGATTATTATGTTATCTTTCGAACGTTCAAATACATTAATAAAAACAGTAAATGTTAAAAATTTGGAAGTTAGACAATATTATGACCGTTTAAAATTATATAATAATATGAAAAAAACATTAGAGAAAATGATTAAATCTAAATGTTTAATTCCATTTAAAAATCCACAAGTAAAAGAATATTTATTAGAGAATACCAATATTCATTTATTAAATAGAATAGGTAGTAATAGTAGATATGGATCAGTTTATTTATCTGAACTTGATAATTTCAGATTTGTAGTTAAATTATCACCAAATGATAAATATAATTTTATGGAGGTATTATTAATACAGAAATTATCAAAAATAGTAGAAGAAGATAAGAATCCACATTTTTTATTTAATTACAAGTTTTTTATGTGTACTAAAAAAACACAAAATTTTGTTTTACCAAATATTATTCAAAATAATAATTATTATATTACTGTTAATGAACTGGTTAATGGTAATTTTAAAAATTTCTTATCAGATGATAATACAACATCTATTTTATTATTAAATGCATTACAACAGATATTAATAGCAATATTATCATTTCATTATTTTTCAGATGGTTTATTTCATAATGATTGTCATTATAAAAATTTCATATTTCTAAAAATAAAATCGGGTGGTCATTTCCATTATAAAATATATAATCAGGATATTTATATTAAAAATATGGGTTATATTTGGATTATTTGGGATTATGGATTAACTAACAGTAAAAATAGTGAAAGAAGATTAGAAGATTACTTTAAAATACTACAATTCTTTTTAAATTTTAAAAATAATATTAATTATAATAAAAATTCTATATCTTTTTCTAAAGGATTATTAGATATAGTAGAGAAAATATTAGATTTTAAAGATAATTATTATAAAACTTTTGGTAGTTCCGATAAACTATTATTTGAAAAATTATTTAAAATATCCAAATTATTTACTTTTGAATTACCCTTAGATTCTTTTATAATAAATCCTAATCCTTATATAATAAAATAAGTATTGATAATTAATTTTTTATTTTATTTAATAGTAAATATTAAATATTACTATGAGTGCAGATAGTTTAAGTAAAATTTCACCTTCTGGAACTACAAATATCTTAACTTATAATGATATCCAAACTCGTGATCTGAATTCAATAAGAATTGGTAATTATTCTGGTAAAACTCTTAAATTAAATGATAATATTTTTATTGGTGAATATGCCGGTTTAAAATCTGTTGAAGTCCAAAATTCCGTTTTTTTAGGTATAAATGCCGGTGCCAATGTTATTAATGGTAATAATAATATTATTATCGGTAATAATCATAATACTAATGAAAGTTATTTAAGTAATTCTATTACTATTGGTGATAATTATACATCTTCTTCTTCAACTACTATCGGCAATTATAATTATAATTATGGTAAATCTAATATTATCATTGGTTATAAAAGTAGTAATATTGGAACTAATCTTTTTACTATTGGTAATAATTCAATCTTTAAATCCCTTAATGTTTTTTATGATAATGGATTAAATACATCTAATATAAATAAATATTCTAATATTTATTCCAATATTTATAATTCTAAAACTAATGTTTTCTCTCTCTCTTATACCTCAAATATTCAAATTAATAAAAAAAACCTGATTTCTGATTTTATTAAACCTTTTCTCTACAAAGATTGTTTAATTATTCAAGGTAATATTAATATTATCTATCAAACCACTAGTAATATCTTTCCAATCTCTTTTTATCAATCTACCATCTCCAGTAATATCTCCTTAAATCAAATTTATAATTTAATGAATAATAATGGAATCATAGAAATTCCAAATAATATAATAAGAAGAGTTGCTGAACCTCAATTAGATATCATAACAAAAACAATTAGTTTTAATGAATCAGATGGAATATTATTAAATTCTAATGAATATCAAATAAAATATTTGGTTTCAACACAACCATTATATGGTTCCTTTAAATCAAATATAGTTAATAATATTAATGATTTAGTATATATATCAAATAATTTATTTAATTTCATCAGTGATTCTTGTGGTCTTATTCCTTTAATTATTATTAATTCCAATAATCCTAATAATTCTAATAATCAGATAATAAAAGGAAAAGAAGTTCAATATTATTTCACTAGAGATTTTACAAATTTTAATTTAATTCCTGATATACCTGCAATTCTGAATATTTCCAAAGAAATAAAATTGAAATCTAAATCACTCTCTTTTGATGTTATCGCATTTGATTTTATTTATATTAAAGAAAAAATAATTGAAAACTTAATCGTTAATGATATCAATAATTATGATTATTCTAATATTTATGCGAATTTTTATGATAAACCCTTAAATGGTTTTATTAGTGATATTAATAGAAATCCAATTGGTTCAATAAATCTTTTAAATTTGGATAGTGGAGGAGTTATTTATCAGAATTATAATAATAATAGTTCAAATGATATATTTAAAATTAATTTCTCTTATGGTTTTTATTATGCAAATAAGAAAATAGATGATTTAACAATTAATATTAATATCATTTCTAATTATGAAATTAAGTTAAAGGACCAATTTATTTTTGAAAATACAGATATTCAAAATAATATAATTCAAACTAGTTATCCTATTTATGTAATTGAGAGAACTTTAATTCCTATTAATGATTATTATAAAATCCATTTATCTAAATTAAATAATCAAAAATCCGTTAATCTAACTTTAAAATTGATTATAATGAAAACTTCAAATAAACTCTTATTTGATAATCAACATTTTTATAATAATTTTAATGGAATTTCTTATAATATCTATTATAATAATTTCATCAGTTCCAATTATCTTTATAATAATCAACAAGAATCAGATTATCAATATATTAATTATAATCTAAATGAACCATTAATAATCAATAATTCTATCATAAATTTTAATATCTATCCTAAGGTTTTATTTAACTATCCTTATATTACCAATATTTATAATTTTAATTTAAGTTTTTATAAAAATAATGTAAAAATTAAGAGTTTTAATTATAATAATAATGATAATAATAAGTTAAATTTCAATGTTTTAACTAAAATAACTACTATTATAAATGATATTCAATTATTAGAAACTACTAATATAAGATTGGAATATTATTTAAGTTCTAATATCATTTCAACTGAAAATATTATTAATAATATTACTGAGTTGTATTTCAGTGATTTTTCTATTACTTCCGAGAATTTCGATAATAATAATTATGGTATTTCTATTGGTGATGATTTAACCATTGAAGGTCTTAATAATATTGCTATTGGTTCCAATAATTCTATTATAGGTAATAATTCAATTGTTATTGGTTCCAAAAATTCCAAAAATCCCATTTTTGAATCCATCGTTATAGGTAATAATAATTTCACTGATAAATATATCCATAAATCTATTATTATCGGTAGTAATAATACAACTGAACTTAATGGCAGTAATCAAATTATTATTGGTAATAATATTAATAATAAATTTCAATTGAATATAGATAATACTATATGTAAAGATAATGATAAGATTTATTTAGGTATTTCATCTTTACCCATCGTAATTGGATATAATTCCAATGATTATATCGATTTCTCCAGTAAAAGTTCTCTTTATATCAAAAATAATATTAATACATCTAATTTAATTATTCGTAATAATTCCAATGAGATAATCTTGAAGGTTAATGATAAATTAAATAGTAATATTACTTATATTTTACCAAGTATTCCGAATGAACCTAATAGATTAATGATGACTTGTGATAAAAATGGAGAGATGAAATGGACTGAAACGGCTATTTTTAATATTTCAACTAATCTTAATGTAAGTAATATTAGTTGTTGTAATATTACAGTTAATGGTTTTATAAGTGGAGATGGTAGTAAATTAAAGAATTTGAATATTAGTGATAGAAATACAGATGATTTAAAGGAGGGTAGAAGTAATTTTTATTATAGAGAAGATAGGACAAGTAATGTTATTTTAAAATTATTAAGAGAAATAAATACAGATTTTATTAAGGAGGGTTCTAGTAATTTCTATTATACAAATGAGAGAGATAGTAATGCATTTTATTCAAATATTTCAAGAATTTCAAGTGATAATATAAAGGAAGGTTTCAGTAATTTCTATTATAATTCAAATTATTTATCAAATGCAATTATTAGAATTTTCAATAATTTTACAACAGATAATTTAAAAGGTGGCAATTCAAATCTTTATTTAAATCAATCAAATATTGATTATTTAATTAGAAATAAAACAACTGATGATTTAAATGAAGGTTCTAATAATCTCTTTTTTACCATTGAAAGGGCTAATTCAAATATTAATAATTATTTATCAAATATTACTACTGATAATTTAAAAGAGGGATATTCAAATCTTTTTTATAATAGTAATAGGATTCAAAGTAATTTTAATGAATTTTTAAAAAATAAAACTACAGATGATTTTAAACAAGGTCTTAATAATCTCTTTTTTAATCAAAGTAATACTTCTAATATCTTAAGTAATCTATTGAAATTAAAAAATACTGATGATATTAATGAGGGTTCAAGTAATCTTTATTTAACTTTAAATAGATTTAATGATTATTTAAGAACAAAAACAACGGATGATATTAAGGAGGGTTCCAGTAATTTCTATTTAACTTATGATAAAATAATTACGATATTAGGTGGAATAACTACTGATTATATTATTGAAGGTCAAAAGAATCTTTATTATAATGAAAAATATGCCAATAATTATTTTTATAAAACTTTAAATCAAATAACTACCGATAATTTAATAGAAGGTTCCAATAATAAATTTATAATTAATAATCTTTATAATTCCAATTTAACAGTTAGTGGTGATATTAAAGCATCCAATCTTTTCATCGATGACCTAAATATCAAAACTATTTATTATGAAAGTTTAAGCAATTTACAATCAAATTATGCAAAAACTTATATTAAATATATGACAACAAGTAATGTAAATATTACTAATTATTCTAATCAACCTTTTAATGTCAATCTAAATTTAAAACCTTATCAAACTGTAAATTTTGCTAATGGTGGATGTCCTTTTATTATTATTGGTTCAAATGTCGGTATTAATATTTTAAATCCTTTATATCATCTTCACGTTAATGGTTATTTATATGGGAATTATTTGATGGGAGATGGTGCAAATATTACTAATATTAATTATCAGAATATTAATGGTTTAAATACTGATACTATAAATATAGGAAGTTCAAATAAGTTTATTGAAAATAATATTTATAAAAATAATTTGACAGTTCAAGGTGATTTAATATATAATAATTCAATAATCAGAGGTGATATTATTCCATTTATTGATAATTCATATAAAATTGGTAATTCCTCCAGTTATTTAAATAATATATTTTCTAAAAAAATTACTTTTGGTTCAATTTCTTTATCTTCCATTGATAATAATTATCTTGAAATTAATAATGGTGGTTTATCTGCTTCCAAATTAAAAGTAATCGGAGATACTACTACCATAATTAAACAACTTAATAATAATAATCTAATTGAATTATATAATTCAAATTCTTTAACATTTCTAATCAATTCTAATAGTAATATTGGTATTGGTTTATCCACTTTAACTAATAAATATAAATTAGAAGTTAATGGAACTATTAATTGTTCTAATATATTTGTAAATGATATTAATATTTCTAATTTATTTCATTCTAATTTCAGTAATCTTTCATTAGAATTTATAGAAAATTCAAATAATCTTAAAATTATAACTAATACTATTATTGCTAGTGTTAATAATAACAATGATAATATTATTATATTAAATAATAAAATATATAATAATTCTAATTTGTTTTATTCTAATTTAAGCAACTTATCATCAAATGTTAAAAATTTAAATGATAATTCTAATTTATTTTATTCTAATATCCAAGATTTAAATAGTAATATCAATTGTAATATTTCTTTAAAAATAAAAGATAATTCTAATTTGTTTTATTCTAATTTAAGTAATCTTAATACAGATAGTATACAAGTTGGAATAACTAATAAATTTATTATTAATGATATTTATAAAAATGATTTAAGGATAATAGGAAAATTGGAGAGTTCAAATATAATAATTAATACAAGTAATAATGATAAATTGGTTCCATTAATAATTAAAAATAATAATACTAATCTTTTTATAGTTAATTCAAATGGAAATGTAGAAACCAATGGAACTATTAAATGTTCTGATATATATGTGAATGATATTAATATTATAAAAAGTATAAATAGTAATTATTTTGTTTTAAATAAAGTTGTAAGTTTTGTGAATACAAATTTTATAAATATTTATAGATTTGTAAATTATCAACATACATTTAATAATAATATAAAGAAATTTATAAATATAAATAATTCTAATTTTATAAATGTTTATAAATCTTTATCTAATTCTTGTAATACATTTAATAATAAAATAAAATCAATAAATACTGATACTATACCTATTGGAAATAGTAATCATTTTATTACTAATAATACATATAATTCAAATTTAAGAATAATTAATAATGATACATCGACTGGTTTAACTATAAAACAAATGAATATTAATTATAATTTAATAGAATTTTATAATTCTAATATTATTTCATTTTTAATTAATTCAAATGGAAATACTGGTATTGGTTTATCAACAATAAATGATAATTATAAATTAGATGTTAATGGAAATATTAATTGTTCTAATATATTCATAAATAATTTAAATATTTCTAATTTATTTCATTCTAATTTCAGCAATCTTTCTTTAAATCTTAATAATTATTCAAATCTTTTTTATTCTAATATCCAAGATTTAAATAGTAATATCAATTGTAATATTTCTTTAAATATAAAGGATAATTCTAATTTATTTTATTCTAATTTAAGTAATGTTAATTCTAACTTATCTTTAAATATAA
>Ga0247842_10002201_pt1 | contig 29614 bp, 36 predicted proteins | sample LaCruzMarch2015__3_FD_192411 | JGI IMG/M metagenome (GOLD analysis project Ga0247842, IMG submission 192411) | Freshwater microbial communities from meromictic Lake La Cruz, Castile-La Mancha, Spain - LaCruzMarch2015_19m | ecosystem: Environmental > Aquatic > Freshwater > Lake | place: Spain...
CTGCAGCTCCCTGGCCAGCGTGCAAGTGTCCCTCCGGCGCAAAGCTATCCCGCGCACCTTCAGCTCCCCGTCCTGGAACGCCCCGTAGTAACGGTTCAACGCTCCCGCACCGTTGGTGAGGTTCGGCAGGAACACTATCCATTTGTACTCGCCTTCCCACACCAGCGGTATCTGCATCCTCCGGCCGATCTCCTGGCAGTACGATTCTATGTCGCCGTCCCCTTCCAGCCACAGCGAGTCCACTATCCCGTGCAGGATGCGGAAGCCCTTGCGCTCGGCTATTTCCGCTGACTTGAGCAGTATCTCCCGGCCGTGGGCGGTGATGGACTCGTGGCATTCGATGCGCCCGAAGCGGGCGTTGCGATAGCCGGTGTAACCGAAACAGGTCACCAGCACCCACTTGAGCACCTTGGCCCTCTGGTCATATATGGCGCTATGGCGCCCGCCCTCCTTCTTCAAACGCTTGAAGGATATGCGGCGGCGGACTATCGGCTCCAGCACCCGGGAGAGCAGCCCCACCTTCTTGGAGCAGGTCCAGTACCCCAACCCGGGCACCGGCTCCCCGCTGTCCTGGCAGCATTCGCAGTTCAGCGTCTCCGGGGAGATGTTGTGCCGGACCATTATGCTCGGATAGAGCGAAGTGAAGTCCACCTCCTGGACGTGCTCGTGCAGGCCCACCTTCGGTTCGTATATCAGCCCGCCTCGGTCCGAGGCCACCAGCTCGGCGGCGGTCTTGAAGTCCTCCGGCAGGTTCTTCTTCCACACGACCAGCGAGCCCATCTTCGTCGCCTCGTTCAGCTGCATGGCGCTGATGGCGCTGCCCGGGGACATGCGGGCCATGTCCTGCAAGGAGATGCGTGATAAACGACACAGGTCGATGAGCCCGGCCATGCCGCCCTCCTGGAAGATGAACGACGATCCTCTGTCCAGATGTATCCGTCCGCGCAGCTTGTACGCCGGAGGCTTGTATAGTATCCGTCCGTAGGTGAAGTAGCTCTTGCCCTTGCCCTGGCGCTTGCCCCCTTCCCGTCCAAGCTCGATCTTCATTTCGTTCCGTTCGGCGCATTTCTCCAAAAAAGGCAGATGGAAGCTGTCCCCGCCGTCGGTGATGAGGACGTCGGGGTCCCTCTCCCGCAGCAGGTCCTGCAGCTGCTCCAGTATGTCCGCCTCCTTGCCCTCCATAACGACATCGTCCAGCGTCACCCTTTTCAGGCGGTCGTCCAGCATGGGCATGCCCCGCCGGGCGGACGTTTCTATTTTCAGCTCACATATGCTGAGGTCCGGCATCGGGTAGTCCAGGCGGAACGGGGTGTCCAGGTTCTTCCACTTCTCCACGTCCATCAATCCCATCGGGAACACCTTGCGGTGCAGGAAGTAGCGGGTGTCCATGCGCGTGTCCACGTTGAATAGGGTGTGATCGCGGTGGCACCCCCACTTGTCGACCGTCTTGGCCAGGGGCATCAGGTTGCGATAGCCGCGGGGCGTCACCCGCAGCACGTCCTCCTTGGGTCCGGTCAGCCAGGTGCGGTGCTTCTCCCAGTGATGCTCTATCCCCGCCTCCTTGAGGCCCATGAGAAGCGACGCTCGCCTGTCCGGCGACGGTCTCACATAGAACGAGGGCCGGAACTCCCTGTCGACAATTCTCTCCATGCCCGAGGAGGTCTTCACCCAGGTGACCATCTCGTTATTGACCTCGTCCGCATAGCAGTCCAGGATCCAGCCGCGCATCCGATCAGGCCTTCTTCCTCAGGCGCTCCAGCTCCTTCTCCTGCTCCAGGAGGATGGAGAGGAACGCCCCTTCCAGAGGGTCCAGGAAGGCGGCCACGGTGGCGGCCGATGCGTGCAGGCGCACCTTGTCCGAGAGCCGGTCGAAGACCTCGCGGTCCTCCTGTGACAACGCCCGGCGGAAATCGTTCCAGTTGCGGAAGGTGGATTCCGCGGCCATGCGGAACGTGGGAACGGTGCGGCCCATCAGAACCGTCTCCTGTATTCGTCCAAAGTGGTCTGGCTTGGTGGGACGGGCCGGTACATGATCTCCTTCTCTTCCCCCGGTAAGGATATGCGCACGTACCCGGAGCGGTGCTCCACGCTGACCACCCGGTCCACTTTCTCGTAGAAGAGCGAACGCAGTCCCTTGCGGTACATAAGTTTCGCCAACCCGTAATTGGTCACCACCGTCACCGTGCGGTGCTTGGCGGTGAGGGAGCGCAGCTTGCCCATGCCCCTCTCCATGAGCTTCAGCGACTCCTCCCAGTCCATGTCCGCGTCCTGGAAGAGGTCCGGATAGCAGGATACGACGACCATGCCGCCCTTGCTGCGCAGCAGCTCGTTCTCCAATGATTCCTCGACCAAGGTGGACATCTGGTAGGCGGTGAAGGCCCGGGAGACATTTATGCTGGTGAGGGTTTCCTCCGGTCGCATCCGGAAACGCTTGCACACGTAGGTGAGATCGTACGGGTTGACGGAATTGCCGCCGTCCACCCACACCACGTCGCGATGCCACTCCCGCACGAAGTTCACGCTGAGCATGTTGACCAGGGTGAACAGCAGCCGGTCGGAGCTGTCTATGGTGGTGACCGTTCCCGCCTCCAATCCCCCGAGAAGCTCGTCCACCGGGGGTATGGCGGTGGTGGCCAGCATTCCATCCGGTTCGGGATGGAAGTCATGGACCATCGGTTCGGTCACTATCTCCGGCATAGAGCGGTACATCTGTTCCCCCTGTACCACCTTCGTCTTGAGTGTATAAAGGGCTGATAGGGGGAGGTCGGTGAAAATGGAATCGAATTCAAAAATATCATAGTACGCAATCCTCAATTGGTGCACGACGGTAGGGTCGGAAACATTTTGACGGGCTCTATTAAAATGAGAATGCTCTGATCACAGTTATATACCCGACAAAATCGTAATTTGTCCAAACACTTAGGGGGGAAGTTGGACGAACTCTTTCGCAAAGAAATGGATCAGCTTGGCTTGTGTCTATCTCATGGTGATAGCCGCCTTCTACGTCATGACCGCGGAAGTGAGCGCGGAGGATGTCACGGTCACGGAGAACGAGATCGAGGACGCCGTCTCGAACCTCGAGCATATCGACCGGCGCATCACGATATCGAACTCCAAGGCGTCGTCCCCGGTCGTCGCCGTCGGTACCGACGGCGAAACGCACATAGCCTGGGTGGACGGCGCTCTCGGCTCGCAGAGCGTCTGCTGGAAACGGTCCAACGATTCCCTGAGCACCTTCACCTCCGACCGGACCGTCACCGCCACCTTCCATTCCATCTCCGACCTCGCCATCGTCCTCGACAGCGCCTTCGGCGTGGCCATCGCTTTCGAGGGCAGGATGACCGCTGACGGCTCCCCCGCGGTCTACTTCCTTTACTCCAAAGATAGCGACGATTGGAGCGCCGCCTGCGCCGTCTCCGCCGGCAGCGACCCCTCGCTGACGACCGACGGCGATTCGATTTTCATAGCGCTGAACGCCGCCTCCGAGGGAACGGAGAGGTTCTCAATTGCGGCGCTGAGGCTTATCGACGGGACGGTGAACGCCACGCTGCTCGCCGCCCTGCCCGTTCCCGCTGCCGACGGCGACATCGCTTACTTCGATGACATGCTGAACGTAGCCTTGATCGAGGAGAGCTCCGATGCGCTCTACTTCATGCAGCTTGCTGACGACGGCACGGTCGTGACCGAGCCGACGCTGGTGAGCGGAACCGACAACGGATGCTCGGTCGATCTGGTGTCCGTGAACGGGAACGAGCGCATACTGTTCGTCGAGAACGACAGCATAATGCTGGCGCGGTGTCTGGGGAACATGACGAACTGGATCTCCCATACCGTCCTGGAGATGAACGGGACGGCCACGAGCGCCTCTCTGGCGTCCTCCGGCAGCTCGCTGCGCATCGCCTACGCCGTCATCACTGAGGAATGTTCCAACGTATACGTCGTCGAATGCGACCTGCAGGGGAACGCCGGGGACGTGAGATGCATATCCACCCCCGGCCTCGACGCCGTAATGCCCGCGGTCTTCTCCACATCCCCCGGCTCCTTCTCCTGCGTCTACGCCGAGGAGCATTCCGGTGCGCAGGAGCTGTTCCTGCGTCAGGACATCGATTACGTCGTCCCGGACATGGCCAGGCTGCCCGACTTCATCTCCTCCCTCGGACGCTGGATGTTCAGGGACGGGAACGGTTCCGCATCGGAACTGAGGGACCGCGTCAACATCATCCTGGCCCACCGCAAGAACAACAGCGAGGTCCTAGCCATAGAGAACGCCACGGGGCTGGAGGACGACCTCGAATCCTATTTCGTCTCCGTGCCGTACGCCGACCTCGACGAGGTCGAAGACGTCAAGGACGTTATCGAGTCCAATCTGGCCTCGGTGGACGATCCGTCCAGCGGAATCATTGTCATGTCATTGCCCCCCATAGGTCCGCCGGGTGGAGGTACCATATATTATGAACCAGTCTTCGTCTTCGATCTCGAAGCGGTGACTAACACGATCGTAAGAGCACTATGGTACTACCAAGAAGGAGGTCGAACACCGAACGTGGTGCTCGGGACAGCTGGATATCTGATGTGGGGCACCTCATCGTCAAACTTGACCAACATGGTGAACGGCACTGACATCGGCGGCAGGGAGAATTTTATGATCGGTTCGCTATACGACGCGAACATCACCGGCTTGAACTCCAGCACAACCTACTATGCGAAGGCTTACGTGGCCACGAACACGACCACCTATTCATCCTCGGTGAAGTCGTTCAGTCCCTATCCCGGCTCGCTCATCATACAGAACATAAGCGTAACCACCTCCGCCGGCTCCTCCACCATCACCTGGACCACGAACGGCAGGTCCGATTCCCGCGTGGACTACGGCACCACCACTTCGTACGGAGGATGCAGTTGCTCCGACACCCTGGTCTGGACGCACTCCCGGACCATAAGCGGCCTCGCCTCCGGAACCACTTACCATTACAAGATCACCTCCGCCTACGCCGCCGCAGACTTCTCGCTCAACGCAACCTCCTCCGACCACACGTTCACCTCCGCGCAGGTGACCCTGACCATCACCTCCGTGGCCGCCGTCCTCACCGACCTGAACGCCGTGCGCGTCACCTGGAACACGAACATCGCCGCCACCAGCGTGGTGTACTTCGGGACGACGCCCGCCTACGGCTCCACGGCCAGCGGCACCAGCGGCACCTCGCACACCGTGGACATCAGCGGGCTGGACGAGGCCACGCTGTACCATTTCAAGGTCAGGTCGGCCTCCGTCGCCTACCCCGGCGTGGTGACCTACGGCTCCGACGGCACGTTCAGCACCAAGAACAGCGGGGACGCCGGTCTCGGCTTCGACGCCGGGGATGCCATCAGCTCCGCTTCATTGCTTTCCCCCGGCGCGTACACCGGATATCTGGACAGCTCGTTGGACCTGAACGATCATTATTCGTTACCGATGCTCAGCGGCGAGACCGTCAAGCTGTCCCTGGACGTACCCTCCGCTTTCAATTACCAGCTGTACCTCTACGATCCCTCCGGGACGCTCGCCGCCTCCTCGACCAACGGGGTCGGGGTGGACGAAAGCTTGCAGTACGCCATAAACGCCAACGGCGCCTGGAAGGTGCGGGTGTTCCACCAGTCCGGCAGCGGGCAGGGATTATATTCTCTTGACATGCAGGTTCTGGGCGCCTACGAGCGCTTCTCCCTGGACGTCGGGGCGGCCGGCGACAGCGACGTCCTATCTCACACTCCCGGCCTGGCCATAATGGACGGCACCGGCTGGTACACCGCTTCCAGCGGTGCCCGGGAGACGACCGCCAACGGCAGCTTCCTGCTGAACATATACGACGGGACGTACCAGTCCTATACCTACTACGAGGTGTCCATGACCTACACCTCCTCGGCCGAGGTGGGCGTCTCGATAATGGCCGGGGACTCCTGGGTCATGGTAACCACGCTCCCCGGGAAGACCACGGCCTGGACGCACACCTTCGTCCTGAGGAGCGATATGCTGTCCGATTCCTCCGCCGCCCTCTTCGCCTGCAACGTCCGGCTGCGCTTCGACCATCAGGTGATCGTCGACTCCATCGATGTCGTACCGGTGGCGTACGCCTCCGATCTGTTCGGCAGCTCGCAGAACTACCCCGGGGTCATGCTGGAGAACTACTGGGCCGTCGGCGACGGCGTGGTCAACGGCTCCGCCTCGGCCACGCTGATCGTGACGCTGCCGCGCCCCGACCAGACCTACCTGCTGGAGTTCGTGAACCTGGACTCCTGCTCCGGCGTCGGCGTGCAGCAGTACGTCGGATCGGCCTACAGCAGCATCGGCACCCTGGAGAGCTGGGGCACCTCCGCGGTGGTGCAGATCGACCCCACGTACACCGACGTCCTATCTTCCACGCCCGGGATCAGCGTGCGCGTCAAGCTGACCTCTCCCCTGATCAACCTCACCCGCATCGTGCTGTGGACGTCCCGGAGCTATACCGACGTGGGCGTTGCCGGAGATGTCACGGACGCCTCGCACACCCCGGGCATCAGCCTGCTGGGCAACGGCGAGTGGGGCTCGATCACCACCGTCGACTCGCGCACGGCGCGGCGGACCGTGGCCGGGAGCAACGCCAACTTCTACCTGAACGGGGCGGAGAGCGGCGCGCAGTACCTGATCAGCATCACCTACAAGGCCACGTCGGGTTCGGCCACCATCAAGCAGTTCAGCGGCAGCGCCAGCACCGTCACCCTCGGTTCGCTTACGGTCAACAACCAATGGTGCACCTCCACCTTCGTGACCTCCGCCTCCAATAACTACGACTACGTCAGCGGAGGGCAGGTGAACGTGCTCTTCGAGATGACCTCCGCCTCCTCGGTGGCCGTCGATTCCCTGACCGTCTACCAGGACCGCGACGGGGACACCATGAGCGACGCCGTCGAGTCCCTGAGGGTCACCATGTCGGCCATCGGAACACATGTGCACGACCTGAACCCCTTCTCCGCGGACACAGATTCGGATGGTCTGAACGACAATGTCGAGGTGTCCACGTACACTACAAACCCATGCAACCCGGACTCTGATTCGGACGGATTGCTGGACGGCTCCGAGAAATATTCGTACGCATGGTCTACTGACAACTCATACCTCATTCCGGACAACGGTGCGACTCTCGCCATAGACCTATCCCTGCCGGCGATCCAAGGCGGAACATCATCGATATCATCATTGTGCCTGGTCCTCGGCATCATGCACGGGTCGCAATACCAGCTGGAAGTCAAGGTCCAAAAGGGAACGGGAACGCAGAAGGTGATCAAGGCAGCCAATACAGGGAGCGGGGCCAACTACTTCATTCTCAAGAACCTGTTCACCATCTCCTCCCCCTATACAGCCAGCGATCTGACGTCCGCAAATGTCTGGCACATCTATATCAGGGATGTCACGGCTGGAACGCAAGGTCGTGTCGAATACGCGAGGCTGCAGGTGAACGGGACGACGAATCCATTGGACAGCGATTCGGACGACGACCTCATTTTGGATGGAGAGGAGGTGGAGTTCGGTGACGATGGCTGGTGCACCAACCCGCGATCGACCGACAGTGATAGCGATGGCGTCACCGACTGGAATGAGATACACGGAAACACTCTATGCAGCACCTTCACCGATCCGACGCGTTCCGATACGGACGACGACGGCTTCGCTGACAACGTCGATCGCTACCTGGGCGACGCGGTGCTGCGCGTGACCATCATGGAGTACGAGACGCTAGACACCATAAACGGGCAGGACAACGTCCCGGTCTTCTTCGTCATCAACTATCAGGACGAAGGGCAGGAGTTCGCGACGAAACGCGTCAGCGCCACGAAGAACATCCTGTACGCGCTGAACTGGGTCTATGACGTGGATATACCGGAGACGGCCACGTACGTCAACGTGGAGTTCGAGGCCGTGGCCGAGAACACCGGATGGATTGGCGATGACGCGCAATTAGACATCGACCAGGACAGCACGAACAAGTACAACGCCTACTGGACGATATCCTCCACGCCCTTCGTCGGCATCGGCACGGACAGCGGCGGCAGCTACGACGCGTATCTCAAGGTTAAGCTGGAAAAGGCCGTGGCCGAGAAGGCACGGGTCATCGTGATCAACGGTACGGGGGAAGATGGCGACTATGGATTGGACGCGGTCTCAACAGGCGTGTACCGCTATTCCGCGGACGACCAGGTGTACCTGATCGATCTGAACGTCAGCACGGCCAATGGCCGCTTCCAGCAAGGCATTAACACCATCATCCTTCCTCGCGCCATCGCTCTCCAATGCCAGCTGAACGACACCTTGTACGACCTGGCATCCATCTCCAGCGGCGATCCTCTGTACGGAGCGTCCTTCTACAGCACCAATATGACCAGTGCCTGCGCCTCAGGACACGTCATTGCGGTCATATCCAAGAATGTCACCGCCGCTCAAGCGGAAGCAATACTGACCAAGTTGACGCACAATGCCACGGGCGGGCGTATCGGCAACAATGTAACGATATCGTCGACCGCCGTCTATCTTCTGCACCTGCCGAACGACATCCTCTCCGCCATACCAACGTTCGTGATGAACGCGGGCATGGGCGAGGGACCGAACTACCTGAACCCCCTGGGCATAATCAGCGACATCGCCGGGATGGTCTTCGACTTTTTAGTCTGGGTGGCGACGGGTGGACTGCTGCTGTTGTTCGTGCACCTGGTGGAGATGGGGTTGGAGGTTATCGGTCAGCTGGCCTCGGACCTCTGGGACGAGGTGCAAGACGCGGTGGATGCGATAGTCGACGCGTTCTGGGCGTTCGTGGATTGGATGATCGATTACATCTGTGATATGTTTTCAACGCTCATCGCAGAGCCCTTAAACTCGATGATGGAGGGCTTCGGACAATGGGCCAACGGATTATTGTCGTTCATCGATCAGGCATCGTCAGACATTGAAGGCGGTGGAGGCGGTTCACAATTCACGTCAGCATTAGCGTCCAATATCCTGAACAGTGAATTTTATGTATATTTAAATATAATTGGGTTATCGCTATTTATCGTTATCACCGTGGCTTCAATGCTCGGGCCAGCTGGATTCATCAGCTCTCTCGTATTGCCATCATTGTTGAACGTGATAATCAGCGGTCTAATTACCACCGCATTCTATGTTGTTGAAAACTATAGTGATGCCATCTGGGATATCTTAGGCGACGAGCTCGCAGTCGGAATGAGCGGTGTATTAGGAGCGGTGATCGGGACGATCGATTGGATAAAGGCGATGATGTCGTCACCAACTCTTGGAGATATGAAGGGATTCATCTGCAGCACCCTTGGGCTGTTTTTCGCTTGGTGGGCTGCGCTTACCGATGATTGGACAACGGCACTCATATTTAATGCGCTCGGGGTAGGATTTGCAATTTATGGCGCATGGAGTACGTTTATCAACCCTAGCGACACATTATTGAAGAATCCAACCGCGCTTGGAATTTATAAGGGAATAGTAATCATAGAAGGCGGAATCGCCACATTTGGTCTTATAACAACGGTGGCAAGTTATGAGCAATGATTCAAAATACCTAGAGAAGTTGCCAAGATACGTTTTTAAAGGCAGCGCTAACAATCGCAGATCTATTATCGTCATTCAATGGCTGACCCGTTTTTTTGCAGGGCTCGTTTTATTATCTATGGTATACCTTTTCATATTCCGAAAAACAGTTGGCTCTTCTCTAATCGATTATGTTGGATTGTTTCTAGCATTAATTGGCGCTTCGATACTATTACACGATTCGGAATTCAGCCGCCAGAAAGAACTAGACGGGTGTGTGCCCATCGTCATTATTGGTGATGTGATAACCACTTCAGAACCGTACCATCGTATCTTCAACCGGAAGTTATCGATGAATAAGAATGACATCGAATATATCGAAATTGTCCGTGGGAGCGGGAAGCAACGTGTTGGTAATCAAGAGATTGTCATCTGGTTTGACACCACGATCGGAATGAAACTCGTCGATAAGAAGGGAAAAAAGTTCGATGTCGGGTACAAACCTCCTATGACGGTAAAGGAGATCTGCGACTTGCTTAGGGAACGATGGGGCATCATGATCAAAGACCCTGGCTCTGGGATGGGCCATGGGATAATGAACTCACATGGCAAGATCCTCTGGGATCTCCCTTATGATGAGATCATGAAGATGAACCTCTTTGAATGGCAAAAATGAACACCATCATCCTTCCTCGCGCCATCGCTCTCCAGTGCCAGCTGAACGACACCTTGTACGACCTGGCATCCCTGTCCTCCGGCGACCCGCTGTACAACGCCTCTTTCTACAGCACCGACACCTCGAGCGCCTCAGCGTCAGGTCACGTCATCGCCGTCATCAGCAAGAACGTGACCGCCTCGCAGGCCGAGGCGATACTGACGAAATTGACGCACAACGCCACTGGAGCGCGCATCGGCAACAACGTGACGATTTCGTCAACGGCGGTCTATCTTCTGCACCTGCCGAACGACATCCTCTCCGCCATCCCCACGTTCGTCATGAACGCCGGCATGGGCGAGGGACCGAACTACCTGAACCCCCTGGGCATAATCAGCGACATCGCCGGCATGGCCTTCGGCTTCCTGGTCTGGGTGGCCAGCGGCGGGCTGCTGCTGCTGTTCGTGCACTTGGTGGCGATAGGGCTGAAGGCGATAGGTAACATGTTATCTGCCGCGGCTGCGGCGGTACAGGACGCGGTGGACGCGATCGTGGACGCGTTCTGTGCGTTCGTGGATTGGATTATCGATCTCATTACTGCAACATTGACCGCGGTGTTCGATCCGTTGATATCTTCGGTCACCAATGCCATCAATTCCTATCTGGCCGGTTTGAACTCCGCGATGCTCCTCATTCAATCGGACGTTGAGAGCACTGGCTCCATCTCGGCAAAGGGGGCATCGGATTTCGTCAATGCGCTTAACGGGGAGCTTTATTGGATACTATTCGGCATCGCCATAGTGTTCTATGCGATCGTTCTGGTGATCAGCGCCGTAACCAACGTCTTCGGTTTCATCGTCGGGATGATCGCGTCCGTTGCCGCTATATATTTCATCGAACAGATGGTATCATCAGACTACCTCGGAGGTGAATCGTTCAACATCAACATCGATGGGTTAACCGCGGACTACGTTCAAAATTTCGCTTTGGACGCGGGGGCAGGACCGCAAACCCCGGAGCAGGAGCAGTCCCAGGAAGGTCTCGATTGGTCTGCAGGGTTGACAATGTTCGGGTTCCTCTTCGGATATGTCGCAGCTCAGGCGACAATGCTCTCACTGGCAATAGCCGGTCTTTCCAACATTGGTCTGTATGGGCTGTGCAGTTTCACCGCAGGTGTGCTTGGAGTGATAATCGGAACATCCACGATTTTCGGAGGCCCATTGAAGAGTCTGGCCGGATTCATTGGATTGGAGCTCGGTCTATTTTCAGTCGGGGAAGGTTGGCTTGATTATAAATTAACCGTGCCAAAAAGTGCAGGAGCGAAATTAGCCTTCGATGTTACAGCATTGTTAACGGGAGGTTGTGCAATAATTTGTAGCATCGGGTCTTTATCCATGGAGGATTGAAAACTTTGGTAAATACAGCATCTGAAAATATCACTTTCACTTTTATAACGCCTAAAAGAGAAGTGAAATTTAAATATATATTATATTTTGGATTTATTATTCTTACATTAATGTCCCAAATTTTGTACGATTTCTGGGTGATTACCGGAACAATGTTATCGATTACGATTTTTATCATCGTGTCTATCGAAACGGATATCCGTCTGTTCACACCCATAGAAATTCATTTTTCTAAAGAATCTATAATAATAAAATATCCTCTGAACAAAGCAGTAGAAAAAAATTGGAAAGACATCCAATGGTTAAATCTTTGGCCGGGTGATCATCACTGTCCGGCATATTCGGGCTTTATGTTCAACGATGGTAAATTACGAACTTATGAATTAAGCTATGAGGCCGGCCGTAAAATGAAGGAGATGTACCAATCAATTATTGGAAAAAAACCATTGAACTATGAGGAATTTTTAAAGGAGAATAAAGGTATGAGATGGTTCTCATGCGGGCCATCCGAATGAAGAGTTTTTAACACCCGATAGTATGAAAACACGTTCTTTCTCAATCGATAAGAGGCTGGAGGAGCTTTTTCTCAGGGGCATGAACACTATCATCTTGCCAAGGGCCATAGCTCTCCAATGTCAGCTCAACGACACGCTGTATGATGTGCAGAGCGTCAGCAGCACACCGCCGAACAACGCCATATTCAACAGCATCCTCGTTATCGGTAAATAGCCGAGGGTGCATTGTCCGCCCGATGGATGGGGATGGACCTTCTGTTAAGATAGGCAACGGCGTCGAGGTGGCCTTCGGTGAAACGAAGTTCTTCCTTGACCCGCGAAAGGTGTCCACCGAAGGCCTATGCTGCGTATCCCACGCCCATTCCGATCATATGCCCACGAGCTTCGACGGCGGCCCGCTCTTCGCTTCTGACATAACCGTCCGCTGCATGCGCGGAAGGGTGAAGAGCAAGAAGTCCAAGACCTACCTGGAGAACGTGGAGAAAGGTAATAGCCCTCTGGTCCAGGCCAGCGGCGCCGGGCACATAATAGGCTCGAACATGTTCATGCTGGACGCGGGACAGAAGGTGCTGTACACCGGCGATTTCTGCCCCCAGGACCGTCTGGAAATAGAAGGTGCCCGTCCGCAGAAGTGCGACGTGCTGATAATCGAGGCCACCTACGGCAATCCGCGCTACAGGTTCCCGGACCGCAACGAGATGGTCAAGGTCATACGCGACTGGGTGGAGGACATGCTGAACCAGGAGTACTCCGCGGTCCTACACGCCTATCCGTTAGGAAAGTCGCAGGAGCTCATCACCATGCTCAAGGGGTTCCAGCCCCGTCTTCACGGCTCGGTGCTGGACACCACCCGCATGCTGGAGGCGGAGGGCCTGAAGTTCGATTATTTGCCGTTCGACCCCAGCGACAAAGGACCGCAGCTGGTCATCAGTCCCGGGGCCTGGGGGGAGAACGGTCTGGACATGCTAAAGAAGAAACGTTCCGCCGACGTCTCCGGTTGGTGCCTGGACACTCGGAGCCGGTCGCTCGGAAAGATGGGCTGGGGCATGGACCAGGGCTTCGCCTACTCGGACCACGCCGACTTCTACGAGCTCATCGACTTCGTCAAGAAGTGCGATCCCTCCGTGGTCTACACCCACCACGGTTCGGAAGAGCTTCTGGCCAGCGAGATAAAGAAGCGCCTGGACATCACGGCCATACCGTTGGTCAAGGCCAAGAAAGGGCAGAGCAATCTCGGTTGCTACTGCTGATCTCCCCACATGCGTGGGTACGTCCCTTCGGGAATGAAAACGCGAACGATCTTGACCGCCTTGCCTTTGTAAGCCTTGTACATGTCCCGCGCGGACATATTGGCCGTCCCCAAACCCAAGGCCTCGCCTTTCACGGTGAAGAGAGCCACCGGACCGCCTTTCTCGATGTTCTCGTCCAGGGACACCACGCCCGGGGCGTTGAGGTCCGCGCCGTGCGAAATGGCGTCCACCGCGTGGTCCTTGACGATGACCTTCGGCAGCGGTTCTAACAGAACTTCCATAGGCCGTATCATGCTGCGCAGCCAGGAGCCGTCGCCGTTCCTCCACTGCACCGCCGCGTCCTTGAGGTCATGCAGCGTGACGGCGTCCTCTTCGGCCATGGCCCCGGACCGCGTACGCCGCAGCGCCTTCATGTTCGCGCCTACGCCCAAAGCTTCGCCGATGTCCACGCATAGCGTCCGGATGTACGTCCCGGCGTCACAGTCCACCTTGAAGAGCACGTTGCGGTCGTCGATCTCCAGGATGTCGATGGAGCGCACCTTGCGCACCCTCATCTGCACTTTGACGGCGGAACGCACCGGCGGCGTTTGGTAGATGGAACCGACGAAGGTGGCGATGACCGCGCGCACCTTCTCCTGCGGTACGGATTTGTGAAGGTACAAGTGGCACACGTACTGCTTGTCGGAGCGCAGCACCAGGTCGGTCATGCGTATGGCCTTCCCCAATGCAATAGGCAGCACGCCGCTGACGTTCGGGTCCAGCGTACCGCCGTGCCCGATCTTCTCCACGCCCAGCATGTCCCGCACCCAGGCCGTAACTTGATGGGAGGTAGGTCCCTGCACCTTGTCCAGAATAATGACGCCGGCGGTGAGCAGCTCCTCCACGGAACGTTCCTCGGGGCGCTTGCCCTGCGGCAACATCCTCGGGTCTTTATCCCGCACCAGCATCTTAACCGCCCCTGACCCGGGAGACGATCTTCTCGACCACTTGCTCCGGGGTCAGGGCGCCGGTGTCGATGACCAAATCATAGATGGAACGGTCGGTCACGTCGATGCCATAGAATTTGCGGTATCTTAGCACTTCGCTCGCCTCGCGGGCGCGCATCTCCGCCATCGCCTCTTCCAACTGCACTCCCTCGCGTCCGGAGACGCGCTTGGTCCGTATCTCCAGCGAGGCGTCCAGGAAAACGCACAAGGCCGGTATCTCGTTGCGGCGGAGCAGCTGGCCGGTAAGGCGGCCTTCCAAGATGACATCGTCCTCCTGGCGGGCCATGGTCAACATGCGATCATCTATCAGATGATCGTACTTGGGGTCCTTCTCCGCCAGCTTTCCGAACTGCTCCAGGGACATGTTCAGCTCTTTGGCCATCTCTCGGAAGACGTGGCCGGAGATCACCGTACGATAGCTTAGGCGGTCCCCCAGCATGTTGCAGACGGTAGTCTTGCCGCTGCCTATCAGTCCGCTGATGGTGATTATCATTTCCCGACAGCCTTGAGTTCGTTCAATCTCTTCCTGAAAGAGTAGTATCTGAGGCCTCTTGAAAGCAATTGCCCTACTGGTATGCTTATCAGGGAGTACAGCAGGATCCAGGACGGGAACAGGAACGAGGCGTTGAGGTCGGCGGAATTGGACCAGGGCACGGTTATCAACGTGCTGTCCAGGTCGCCGACGAAGACGGCTATCCAGGCGAATATGGGGATGATGATCAGCATGGTCACCGGCATCAGCTTCAGCTGGCCGGTGGTCTGGGCCATGGAGGCCTGCATGATCTTGGGCTGCTGCTCCATCATCTTCTTCAGCTTGTAGGTGTTGTTGTCCAGGCGAGCCTGCTTCATCTCCTTGTTGAAGGCGCCAATGGCCTTCTGGCTCTCGGCCTGCTTCACGTAGTTGGTGAAGAAATGGCGGACGGTGATGCTCAGAAAGGTCATGAACGCGCCGGTGATGAATAGCGTCACCACCGGTATGCTGCCACTGAATCCCCAGAGCGGTTCCAGTCCGTACCCGACCAAGGTTCCCAGGGCTTTACGCAGGTCCTGGTCGAACATCACGAATATAGCCAGGATGAAGACGAAGATCAGCAACATCCTGCTGGTCATCGCCTTGGTGTCCGTGGCCTTGGTTTCAGCCATCTATCAGCCCTCCCCGCCGAAGAACCCTCTCAGCACCGGGTGCATCTCCATCATCTGCTCGCGGCCTATGGCCTCGTAGAACTGGATCATGATGCCAACGGCCAGCAGCACACCTGTACCGCTGGCGTTACCCACCGTGCCTATGAGGTCGGCTCCAGCCGCCAGGCCGCCCACCATCGCTCCGCTTATGACGGTGACGACGGGAATGTACCTTTCCAGCACCCTTTTCAAGACCCGGGGGTCACGACGGAAACCAGGGATCTGCAGTCCACTGGACTCGATCTGTTTAGCTACCGCTTCAGGACCCATGTTGGTGGTCATTATCCAGAACTTGGCGAAGAGGATGGACCCTCCTACCATCAGTCCTACGTAGATCAGCACGTGCAATATCACTTTCAGGGAGCTATGCCCGTAGACGTACGAACCGTAAGCGTCCGGTTGAAGCAACGGCAATAGCCAATAGCCTACGCCGTTGGGCGTGGACACGTACCAGGCCAGTCCTGACGTGGCGTAGTTCTCACCCGCAGGGTAAACTCCCAACCAGTCCTGGTGACCAAGCAGCGGGATGCCGCTGAGCATGTCGTTGGTGTAAAAGAGCATGGTGAACATGCTCACGTTGGCCAGCAGCGCGGCCATCAGGATGACCGGGATGTTGGAGGCGTAGATCAGCTTGATCGGGTAGCGTCCGCGAGCGCCACGGGCGGTGCCGTGCGCCAGGGGCAGTTCTATGCGAGCCGATTCCACGTAGGCCACGAAGAGGAATATCACTATCGTCCCGATCAGCGCTATCATGGGATTCGGGTTCTGGATGAGTATCCGTTCATAGCCTCCGGCCGACAGGTCCGAGGCGGACATGTTGGTCAGTATGTAGATGGTCTTGGGTATGGTACCCGAAGGCGGATTACTTAGGCTCAGCGCTTCGTTCGGTGAAGATCCTTCGGTGTTCAGCGTTCCGGTGAACAGCGCTTCCGCGACGCCCGCCGCGATGAACAGCGATATACCGCTACCGATGCCCCATTTGGAGACGACCTCGTCCATGAGAAAGACTAGATATGAGCCGATGCACAGCTGCAGTATGATGATTATGCGGGCGATGTTCTGCCCGTCCAATAGTCCTGATCCACCAAACGTTCCGTTGAGCCCGGAGACCAGGGAGTCGGCCGGGGTCAGGTATCCGAACACCTGAGGTATGGCCTCCACCAAGATCATGACTATTACCAGGAACTTCTGGCTGCTCTGATAGACCGCCTTGTCATCGCTGTCCGTAAGGTCCAATTTTATTATCTTGGCTCCCACGAACAGCTGCATTATGATGGAGGCGGTGACTATCGGGCCGATCCCCAGATGCATGAGCGATCCTTGCGCTCCCGCCAAGATCGCTCTGTACTGAGCGAAGATATCGATGGTCTTCGCACTGTCCAGCCCGTAAAGGAAGATGTTGGTCATAATGAAATAGAACGTCAGTATCACTATGACCCACAGTATTTTGGTCCGGAAGTGGACGTGACCCTCGGGTTTGGTGACCGCCGGAAGGCGGTCCGTTATGGGCTTCAGCTTGTACAGCCAGCTCTTCTGGTCGTCGGCCATGAACATCACGCGAGATTTACTCTGGCGACACGATATGTCCGCCTGCTTCTTCAACCTTGGCCTTGGCCAGGGCTGTGGTTTCGGACACTTCGACCTCCAAAGGCATGCTCACACGACCGTTGCCCAGCAACTTGTCCACGCCCAAGACGGTGAGATTGACGGTCATCTTGCCGTCCTTCTCCACCGCCGTGCCCTGGGTCTTCATAGCATCAAGGATCTGTTCCAGATCTCCCACGTTCATGGTGATCTTGGCAGAAACCATCTTCTGCGGTCTCTTGAAGCCGTGCCGGCCGAAGTGGTCGGGCATGTATTTCAACATGTACTGGACCTTGTGCTTGTGCAGACCCGCGTTTCCCTTCCCGCCGCGCTTGCCGGCGCCACGCCCGGCCTTCTTGCCGCGGCCGTGGGTCCTGGAGCCCCTGAACTTATCAGTTCTGCTTACCATATCAGTTCACCTTTAGATCATCCTGGAGATGAGATCGTTTATCTCCTCTCCCCGGTAGCCCAGGGCGCCTCCGGCGTTGAAGCCGCGCTTCACGCCTTCGTAGCCTTTCTTGGGCGGGCTCAGGCGGAACAAGGGCTTGACGTCCTTCATCTCCGAGTATTTGGCTTCGCCCTTGGTTATCCCTTTGGCGAAGGCCATTATGGACCCGAAGGCGGTGCCGTCCTTGACCACCTCATCGTCTATGGGCTTGTCGCCCTGCAGTCGGCCGCGGAACTTGATCATGCGGGCCAGGGTCTCTTCCGAGATCTCGCCCCAGGTGATGTAGTCCTTGGCCTTCATAAGCATGCCCTTTATCTCATCCGTCTCCTGCAGAACCACACAGTGGTTGGCGCGGGTCAGGCGGAGCATGCGCATGGTATCCTCTATTTCACCCTTCACTCCAGGGTGGCCGCGTATGCGTATGGCTGCGTATGCCATGTTCAATCCTCCTGTCCAGGCGCGGCGTCCTCGGCCACGTGCAATTGCACCGGTCCGCTGACGATGTGCTGCCTCTTCTCCTGCTCCTTGGAAACACGCATCTCGGAGGTGTTCCTCAGGGCGTAGAAGGTGGCGTAGGCGTAGTTGACGGTGGTCTTGGTGTGGCCCTTGGCGAATCCCCAGGAGTCCTTCACACCGGCCAGCGTCAGAATGCTCTTGGCCACGTCGCCCACCGCCAGGGATATGCCCCGGGGAGCGGGCTTGAGGTAGACCTCAACCGAGCCGGACTTGCCGACCACGGTGAAGGGAAGGGAGTGCGGCGTACCGCATCCACATTCCCACGAGCCGCAACCGCGCTTGATCTCGATTATTCCCAATTTGGCATTGTCGATGGCCTTGCGTATGGAGGGTCCGACCTCCTTTCCCTTGGCTCGTCCGATGCCGATGAATCCGTCCCCGTTGCCGACCACGCAGGTGATACGGAACTTGACCCTACGTCCAGAATCGGTCATCCTCTGCACTATGTTCACGTCGATGACCTCGTCCTTCAGGTCGGGGAGCAATATGTCCACGATCTCAGCCTCGCGCAGCGGGAGCTTGGTGGCCAGGGCCTGGCTCATGGTGGTTATCTCACCGTTGAGCACCATCTTTCCCAATCTGGTCTTCGGTACCCAATCCATATCACTTCGCCTCCATGCGGGTCTTGATGTCCTTTACCTTAGCTTCCACGTCGTCTCCGATGTGCTTTCCGGCCAAGCGTTCCTTGCTGGGCAGCACATCTTTGCCGTGGGGTATCTTCATTCCGGCGTCCACCATGCCCTTGAGGGCGGCGAACACCGTGGCGCCCTTGGCGGGCACCTTCAGGCCTATATCTAGCACGGCCTCGGTCACTCCCTTGGCCATGGCCTTCTTTCCAGCCAGGTAACCGGTGAGGTAGGCGGCGGGAACGTTCCCGGTGGCCTTGTCCCATCCCATCTCCAGCAGTTCGCGGGAGTGGGCGGTGATCAACACCTGGTCGCCCTTGGCGTCGAAGTCCACTATCTGCACGCTGGTGTGGCGCAACGAGACGCGCACCACGGCGCGCGGGACCCTGGCCCTGAGCAGGCGAGCTCTCTGTCTGTAATCGGTCCGACCTTCCCGCCGGCGGCGGAAGGCCAATTTATATCTCGGTCCCTGAGCCATCAGTTCTCCCCCTTAAGGTAGCCTTCGGTCTTCAGGTGCATGAGCAGGTTGTTCCTGCTCCTGAACATGCCGCCCTTGGCCTTCATGTAGAATTCGCGGTACACGGTCCTGGTGATCTTGCCCCCGTCCCGCAGCTCGCGCAGCGTGGCACGCAGGGGCCTGATCGTCTGGATCCATGCCTCCTTCTTCGGCTTCCTGGCCGTGGAGGTACCCTTCCTGCTGCCCTGTCCACGCCTGCGCCCCTTGGCCTTCTGGGCCATTCGGAGGCGTGCCCGTCCACGGGATATTCCCCGTACCGGCAAGGCGCGGATGGACCCGGACTGGATGGCGGTCCTTATGTCCGCCCGGGTTATGGCGTCTGCGATGTCCTCTATGCGGTTCGGGTCGATCCAGACCCGGTTCTCGCCGCATTTCAGGACTTCGGCCGCCATGCGCTTCTGGTTCTTAAGATCCATCGTCTTCACGTCCTGTTGAGTATGCGGATGCCTAGTTCATCCGCCTTTTCGGTTATTGCCATTCTCTTCTTCCCGCCCACGGTGCCACCTATGCGTATCGCTTGCACCTTGGGGTCCACCTTATCCACTTGGCCAGGGTTGTATACCATGACCTCCTGGAATCCGGAGGGGTGATAGTCGCGCACCATCTTCGGGCCGCGGAATCCGATCGAGACGACCGGCGGGCGGTAGGAGAGGTGGCGGCGCATCTTGGAGTGGATGCCTCTGGGCTTTCTCCACTTCTCGCCGAGGCGCGCGTATCGGAACCATTCCTGCCTCTTGAAGGCCGGGCGCGCGTCGTTCTTGGCGTCCCTGAACACCAGGGCCGCCTTGATATCGTCGCTCAGCTGGGCCTTGATCTTGACCACGGTCTTGGGAGCCTCCTCGGCCTCCACGATCTCCGTCCCGGGCTCGCTCAGAAGCTCTACCCAGTGGTCAGCGATCTTGTTGCCAACGCCGTCCAGAGCATCGACGATCTCCTTCTTGCGCTTCTCGTCCTTCAGCGCCTCCAGCAGCTCGTCACGCTCCTTTATGCCCATGTCGGCCAGCTGTGCGGTGTACTCATCCCGGTAATAGGGAAGGTCCTGTATCTTGTTGATCTCCTTCTTGGCCGACATCACTTAGGCCTCCTTGCCTTCTCGACTATGTATATACCATCCTGGAAGACCCTGGGGTCGAACCCGCGGATCTTGGTGGCCCGCTCGATGTTCGCCGCGGTCTGCGAGACCTTTTCCAGGTCCGAGCCGGTGACGAACACCTCATTGCCCTTTATGGTGACCTTGGCTCCGGCCAGGATCACCGCGGAACGGGGCGCCTTCTCTCCCAGGAAGTTCTCGATGACGAACTTTTCGCCCTTCACCGCGATCTTCATGGGGAAATGGGAGTAGACCATCTTCATGGCGTACTCGAAGCCGTGCTCGGCTCCCTCGACCATGTTCTTCAGGTGCGAGGTGTAGGTACCGACCAAGGCCTTCTCCTTGGTGCGGGGGTACTCGCACTCTATGTGGAACATGTCCTCCTTGAAGGAGATCTTGACCTTGGGGTGGTTGAAGTCACGGGTGACGGAGCCTTTCGGCCCCTTGACGGTGACCTCGGCCTCCTTCATGGTGACCTTGACGTCCTTGGGCACGTGCACCTTGTCGTCCAAATGTCCGGTTACAGTCATGTCATCCCCTCAGTACACGAAGGCCAGCAGCTTACCGCCGACCCCCTTCTCCTTGGCTTCCATATGTGTTATCACGCCGTCGGTGGTGGTCAGTATGAGCACGCCGAAGTCCTGGGCCGGCAGGTAGCGGGCCTCGAACTGTTCCATGTCAACTTTCTTCACCGAGTAGCGCGGCTTGATCACGCCGCAGTTGTTGATCTTTCCCTGCAGCATTACCTTGAACACTCCGGCCTTGCCGTCCTCTATGAACTCGAACTGGTTGATGTAGCCGTTGTCCTGCATCACCTTGAGCACTCGACCTATTAGCTTGGACGAGGGCCTGATTAGGCACTCGCTCTTGCCCACGGTTGAGGCGTTCTTGATGGTGGACATCGCATCATTCAATGGATCGCTCTGCATTTTTTTCACCTCACGAGAACTTCTTGAACCCTATCTGCGGCGCGATCTCCCTGAAGCATTGCCGGCAGAGGTGCATGCCGTAGCGGCGCACTATACCCCTCTTGCGGCCGCACCTGGTGCAGCCCACGCTTCTTCCGAACTTCTTCTTGGGCTTCAATCGATCACCTCGACGTTGAACTTTTCACTCACGAACTTCATGGCCTCGGTCCTGGTCATGCGGTGGGTATGGGGGACCGGGCGGCGCATGATGCGGCGCCTGGAAATACGCTTTCCGGGCCTCTGGATGGACACGCTGATGTCCATGCCGAATATTCCTATCTCCGGGTCGTACCTCATTCCGGAGAAGTCGGTGTAGTCGGGAATTCCGAATGACAGGTTTCCCTCGCGGTCGAAGGAGTAGGAGGCGATGCGGTTCTCGCGTATGGTGAAGGCCCTCTTCAGGAAGTCCAGGGCCTTCTCGCCACGCAGGGTGACGATGCAGCCGATGGGCATTCCCTCGCGGATGCCGAAGTCGCGGTTGGTGACCTTGGAGACGGTCTGCTTGGACTTCTGTCCGGTGACCATCTCGATCACTTTCTGCGCCTTTACGAGGCGCTCTCCGGCCTCTCCCACGCCTATGTTCACAACTACCTTCTCGACGCGCGGCTGGCGCATTACGTTCTCGTCGCTCATGCCGCTCTCACCTCGGGCAGTAATATCTCGGGGGTCTTGTTCCCGATGATGAACACGTTGTCCTTGACGGTCAGCTTGCCGCTCTTGAATCGGACGAGGTTCGGGGCGGAGGAACGCTCTTCCAGCTGTTCCTCGACCACCATTATCTGTCCGGCGCTGCTGCCGCTGATGACCATGGCCACGTTGCCCTGGACCAGCTTGAAGACTTCGATGATCTTCTGGGTGGGCAGCTCGATCTTCAGCACGTCGCCGGTCTTGTAGCTGTCCTCATCGACCAGTATGTTGCGCCCGTCGTGCAGGTTCAGCTGCACGCGTCCGCCAGTGATGACGGTCTTGTTCTCGATGCGGCACAGTTTCCATCCGGCGCGGTCCTCGGCCACCTCGGTCAACATCAGCCTGCCGTGGTTGTCCAGCAGCATGCGGTAGTTCTTCTTGGTGGCAACGAGGCTGAGCACGTCCATGAGCCCTACCGGGAACTTGGCCTCGGTGACGATCTTTCCGTCCACCAGCACCTGCTTGGAGGACAGGATCTTCTTGGCCTCGGCGGCGGTGTCGGCGACCTTCAGCAGATCCCTGAGCACTACGCTCAAGGGCAAGCAGCGGTCCAGCGCGTGCGGGCCAGGGTTGGGGCTGGTCACCCATACGTTGCTCTTCCTTGTCACCGGCCAGCTCTTCGGTGCGTTCAATCTCTTCAAATCTTGGGTCATGAGGAGCCCTCCTCGTATTGCAGCTTCTGCTTGCGGTAATTGTCCTTCAGGTCCAGCTTGGTGACCACGACGTTGGAGGCGTGTACCGGCCTCTCGGTCATGGTGCCATCGGCCTTGGCGATGGTGACCCCTTCGATGATCAACCTGCCTTTGGCGGTGTCCACGCTGGTTACCTTGCCCTCGACGCCGAGAACATCCTCGTCGCCGCGGACCACCTTGACGGTGTCTCCCTTCACTACGCGCACGGTGCGGCGTCCCAGCTTCTCCATCAGTTCCTTGCTGAGGTGGGAGCCGACGCTCTTGTTGCGCACGTGGTTCGGCGCGTTGTACAGCGCCTTCCTCTGCTTCCTTGCGTACTTGCTCGTCATTTCATTCACCTCACACGATGGTCGAAGCGGTGGCGGCTACACGCGGCCAGCGCTCGGCGGCCTCTCTGGCCACCGGTCCCTTGATGTCGCTTCCCTTGGTCTCTCCCTCTTCCGTGGTTATGACCGCGGCGTTATCCTCGAAGTGCACCATGGTCCCGTCCGCGCGGCGGAAAGGCCTCCTCTGGCGTACTATGATGGCGTAGACGACCTGTCTCCGCATCTCAGGCGTTCCCTTCTTCACCGAGGCGATGACTATGTCACCGACGGCGGCGGCGGGGCAGCGCCCGTGAGTTCCATGATAGGAGGGTACGGCGATGACGCTGATGACCTTGGCCCCGGTATTGTCCACCACGTCCAGGTGCGATCCGGTTATGATGCCCCTGGTCTGGTTCCCTGCCAATCCCTTCATGCGCTCACCTCTTCTCCACGACGACGAAGGACACCGTCTTGCTCAAGGGGCGGCATTCCATGATGCGCACCTTGTCCCCGACCGCCAATTCCAGGCAAGGGGGGTTGTGGGCGGCGTAGCGCCTCGTCCTCTTCTCGAATCGTTCGTACTTCTTGTCATACTTCAAGTAGTTCCTCTCGACCACGGCGCTGCCGTTCATTTTTACTGAAACGACGACGCCGTCAATGATCTGCCCCCGAACTGGGAGCTGCCCGTGGAATGGACAGTGCTTGTCCTCGCAGGTGGCCGAGGGGGCCTTGACATCAATGCCAATGTCTCTAATTTCGCTCATTAGATCACCTAATTCTCTTGATCCTATCCTCTGGTCGATGCTGGATCTCGGATCCTAGGACCCTGATCCTCTCGCCCTGATATGTGAACTCGAACTCATGGTCGGACTTGGGTATCCACCGCTCCCTGCCTTGGCAGGAGATGGCCAACATGTTCTTGGTCTCGTCCACCACCTTCCCGCGCAACAGGTGCTCGGGACAGCTGGATTCCACCACCTCGATGTCCAGTCCTATGAATTCTTGTCTCATGAAATCCCTCTTGTCCATGGCTCCTACCGTACCTCGGTCTTGAAGCCCATTTCTTCCAGGGTCTGCGCGACCTTCTTCTTGTGGTCGCCCTGGAGCTCGATCTTTCCTTCTTTGGCGGTGCCGCCGGCGGCGCACTTGTTCTTCAACTTGCGCGCCAGGTCGTCCATGTCTATGTCGGTGGCATCGATGCCGTCGACCACGGTGACGATCTTGCCGTAGCGCCTGCTGTCAGTGTAGATCCTTACGGACTGCTGTTCTCTGGCGATCTCCTCGCACATGCACAGCTCTTTAGGGAGCCCACATACCGAGCAAATGTCGGCCATTACTGTTCTTCCTCCTTCTGGACGGTTAGGATCCTGGCGATGTTGCTCCTTAAAGCCCTGATCTTCCCCGGGTTGTTGGGTGCCCCGCCCATGGCGGCCGCGCCCTTCTCGTGCATGAGCTCGTCCTGAAGCTCGCGGAGCTTCTTGGCGCGCTCTTCAACGCTCATTTCCTTGATCTCGGAAATCTTCAGCGAAGCCATTTTTTAAGCCACCTCCTCCTTGGAGTCCTCCGCCGGGGTATCCTCGGCGGGGTGCTCGGCGATGACCGAGGCTTCCACTTGCTTGCGCAGAAGGTCTGCCAGGTCAGGGTGGGTCGTGATGGCCATATCCATAGGCATGACGTCTATCTCGGCGGGCAAGCGGGCGTCCGGCTGCATGATCTCCACCTGTACGCCTATTACCCCGGGCTTCAGCTTGGCCACGGCGAAACCGGTCCCTATGAACAGGTTCCTGGTCTCACCGCAGTACTTTATGGAGCCCTCCTTGAACTTCTCCGTCCTGTGCCTCTCCCCGGTCAGCTTGCCGGAGATGATGATGAGGCAGCCACGAGCCCCGGACTCCATGATGCGACGCACGGTCGAATGACCGGCCCGTCTGAAGTGCCAGCCCCGCTCCAGGGCGAAGGCCAACTTCTCGGCCATGATCTGGGCGTTGAGGTTGGGGTTCTCGACCTCCTGGACCTCGATCTGGGGGTTGTCGTAATGGTAGTTGTCCTGGATGGCCTGGGTCAGCGACTTGATGGCCGCTCCCCGGCGTCCGATGACTATACCCGGCCTCTCGACCACCAAGGTGACCCTGGTCCCCATGGGGGTCCTTTGCACGTCCACGCCTCCGAAACCAGCGCGGTCGACGGTCTTCATCAGATACTCCTTGAGGAGAACCCTTCTGATGTTCTCCGCCACGAACTTCCTTTCGCTGGCCATTTACTGAACCTCCTCCAGTATGACTTCGATGTTCACAGTCTGCTGGTTCCACGCGGTGCTGCGGCCATGAGCCCTGGGCATGTAGCCAGGGATGGTCCGTCCCAGGTGGGATGATATGATGCGGACGCGCATGTTGTCGGCGTCCAGTCCCTTGTACTCGGCGTTGGCCTTGGCGCTCTTCAGCACCTTGATTATGGCCGCGGCGGCCTTCTTGGGGAATCGTCCAGGGCCGACACCGGCCTTGTGCGCCACACCGAAGTTGTGGCGGCGGATCGGCACCGGGCGGCGCAGGTCCACGACCTCTTCCAACATCAATATGGCGACGTCGACCTTCTTGCCGCGTATCATCCTGCAGATCTCACGAGAGAACTTGGGGGAAATGGGCAACTCCTTGGCGATAGCCTTGGACGTGGTGTCCGGATCGGCTTGAGCAGTGTATCCAACCATGTTTTGTCACCTCACTTCAGCGGCATGAACTTGGAGCCCCTGGTCGCACCGACGCCTGGACCGGAGTGCTTTACGGCTCCCCTGGTCTGAGCGAACTCGCCCAGGAAGTGCCCGATCATCTCGGGCTTTATCTCCACTTCTTTGAATTCCTTCCCGTTATAAACGGCCACGCGCCGGCCTACGAAGGCCGGTACGATGGGTATGTCCCTGCGGTGCGTTCGCACCACTTCGCGCTCGCCGGACCAGATCTTGTCGAACGTGGTCTTCTGCTCCTCGTTGAGTCCGCGGCGGAAGGACCTTCTGGCCCTGGATGGCAACAGGTCGACCATCTCCTCGAAGGGCATCTCCTGGAGCTGTCCCAGGGTGAAACCGCGGTAGGTGAACTCCTTTCTCCTACGGGCGGTCATCATGCCCTTCTTCTTCCTCTGCTTCCTCCTCGAGGATTTGGTACCAGTTAGCTTAATGTCTTCAGCCATCTAGAATCACTTCCTCTTTTTCTGGGGGGAAAGCCTACCGACCTTCCTTCCCGGCGGAGCGTTCCTTGAAACGGTGCTGGGTTTACCAACATGCGGGTGACCTCCTCCTCCATGGGGGTGATCGACCGCGTTCATGGCAACTCCCTTTACCTTGAAGTACGCCTTGCTCTTGCTGCGGTAGGCGTGGAATTTCTTTCCCGCCTTGGCGAAGGGCTTCTCCGAGGCGCCCCCGCCCGCTATTATCCCGATGCCGGCTCGGCACCGGGGGTCGAAGTTCTTGAAGGCGCCCGAGGGCAGCTGCACCACTATGGTGTCGCCCTTGGTGACCACGGTGGCGTACGTGCCGGCGGTCCTTACGAACTTGCCGCCGTCGCCAGGCTTGGCCTCCAGGTTGTGCACCAGGGTACCCTCAGGTATGTTCGCCAGAGGCAGAACGCTGCCCAGGTTGAGGTCGGTGACGCCATCCATGCTGACGTTCTTTCCGACCATCAAGCCTTCCACGGCGATGATCTTGTCCTTCTTCCCGTTCTCGAACTTGATCTCGGCCACCGGGCTGTTGCGGCCCGGGGCGTGGACTATGTCCGTAACGGTCCCTGTCTTCATCTGGATATAGGGATGCTTGATCTCTCCCACGTGCCTGTGGCTCGGGGAAGTATAGGTCATGGTCCCACGACCCCTTCTCTGTTGTCTCAGTTGTCTGCCCATGTTCCCCCTCCTCAGAACACTCCGATCCTCATGCCGATGTCCTCGGCCGAGTATCCTTCAGCTAGCTTGATCACAGCATGCTTGCCATCCTTGGAGATCTTGGTCCAGACCTTGTCCACCTTGACCTCGAAGTACTCCTCGAAGGCCGTCTTGATCTGCGCCTTGTTGGCGAAGCGGTCGACTATGAACTCGATCTTGTTTCCGTCCTTGAAATCCTGGGTAGGCGTGCCGGTCATGTAGTTCATGGTCTTTTCCGTCACATACGGGTAAAGCAGTACCTTTCTGGCCATGCTCACCACTCTCCTACTTTCTTCAATGCGGCCTCACTGAACACGGTCAGCCTCCCGGGCAATCCGCCCGGGGCCAGCTGGCCAGGGTTAAGCATTCCGGCGAAGGCCACTTCGACACCAGGCAGATTCCTGGCGCCCTTGATCACGGCGGCGTCGCTGCAGGATACCACAATGAGCAGGCTGCGGGGCATGCGGTAAGGCCTGCCGCGCATCTTGCCGCGACCGCAGCGTATGCGTATGCCGTCCTTGGCCCGGACCACGTCGTCGGAGAGCCCCATGCTCTTCAGGACGTCCAGGACCTCATTGGTGCTCTTTATGTCCTCCAGGCGGTCCTCCATGACCACTGGTAGTGTCAGCTCGTCGTTGAACTGATGACCGCGGGCCTTGACCTTCTCCACATCCGCGGTGGCGGCCAGGGCCGATAGCTTGGCCAACAGCCTCTCCTTCTGGTTGACCTTCATGGTCCAGATCTTCTCGACCCGGGGCGGGTGAGCGCGGCGTCCTCCCACGTTGTTGGGGGACTCGGCACCCTTGGCTCCCTGGGCCAGTCTCTGGACGCGGGCCACGCCGCGTCCCTTGCCCCAGGTGGAGACCGAGTGCCTTATGCCGGCGCCGGGCTTCGGTCCGTAGGGCTGCCTCTTGTTGGACTCCTCGGCCACTACGGCCCTGTGTATGACGTCGGGTCTGAACTGGGTGGAGAAGACCTCGGGCAGAGCCTCGGTCCTCAAGACCTCACCGTTCAAAGAATATACGTTGACTTTTGACATTGCTTAAGCCCCCTGCTTGGACTCGGTAGATAGATATACTATCTCAGGCGCGTCCTTGTAGTCCGCCTTCTGTCTCCTGACCGGGTCCCTCATCCGCACCAACCTCTTGGTCGGGCCGGGCACGGATCCCCTGATCAGTACGAAGGGGTTCCTTACTTCTCCATAGTGCAGGAAGCCTCCCTTGGGGGTGACCTCCTGTCCGCTCTCCCCTATCTTGAGAATGACCTTGTTGACCTCGGTCCTCTGGTGATATCCCATCTGACCGCCCTGAGGCACCGTGGTCCTGACGTATCCAGGCCGCTTAGGGCCCAGGTTACCGACGGCGCGGCGGTGCTTGGAGTTCTTGTGGGACATGAGCTTCAGGCCCCAGCGCTTGGTGGCGCCCTGGAAGCCCTTACCCTTGGTTATGGCGATGACGTCGATGGTACCGCCGACCTTGGCGAAATCACCGATGGCGATCTCCTTGCCCAGCAATCCCTTGGCGAAATCGACCCTGGCATCCATGGTGCCACCTCCGACGCGCAGCTCCATGAGCTCAGGGCGCTTCTTCGGCACACCAGTGACCAGTTTAGGCTGAGTGAACGCTAGGAGCCGGACGTCCTCGACGTCGACCTCCTTCATCTTCGCCCAGGACTTCTCCGCATCCGCCTTCTTGGGGATGGGCAGAAGCCTGGATAGGTTCTCATCAAGCTGATTGGCCCAGACCTCCCCGGCGGTCTTCAGACCGTAGCGGGTGTTCTCGTAGATGCGCACTGCCGCCACCTTCATCGGAGGTACCTCCAGAACGGTGACCGGTACCTTGATCTCCTGACCAGTGGTGGTACTGGTCTTCCGCGGGTCCACGAAGAACGCGTGGGTCATTCCAGCCTTGTAACCGGCAAATCCCTGGACCTTCGGGCCTTCGCTGATCTCGGGCCACGAATCCAGCCTTGGGGTCTGTGTGAGGGCCCTCTTCCTCGGACCAAAGCCCTTGGACCCCCTTCTCGGACGTCTTATGTTTGACATGCTTCTCCCTCTATTTTTCCTGAGAGAGCACACTCTCTTTCGCTAACGCCTGTTCTCAAGAGTGTTGAGGCTAGCACCTTCGACCGTGACACCGTCATCGCCCTCCAGAATGTGCCTTTGGGGGCGGCTTAGGGTTGCGTATGCATTGCCCAAGGGGTCTGGTCGAACGTCCTCAGTGCGTTGAGCACCACTCGCATATTGTCATTTATATTTAAAACAATCGGTGCATACTATATAAATAAAAAGAAAAAGGAAGGTATTGCTGGACGGTGTTCAAAGCTTGCCTTCCTTGGCCTTCTTCTGCAAACGGTTGCGCCTTTCCTTGGAGGTAAAGCCTGTGACCTGCTCCATGAAGGCGTTCCACTTCTTGATGGTCTCCGCGGCCGTGTCCGCCGAGGCCTCCTTGTTGGTCACGGTGTTAATGTCGAGCACGGTCTTGCTCTTAACCTTGACCTCGATCCGGGTCATGGCCCCGAAGGAGGAGATGCAGGTGTCCCCTTCCATCTTGACCGAACCGAAGGCGGCCTCCATCATCTTGCGCAGTCCCTCTCCATCCAAGTTCCCGTAGTTACCCTTCTTGATGTCGTAATCCATGATGATCCCTCTAAAGTGCCAGATCCTCTTCCAGGTAGCGGTGGACGTCCACCGAGGTGCCCAAGACGCCCTCCAGGTCCACCAGCGAGGACCACTCCTTGC
>Ga0247842_10002203_pt1 | contig 29607 bp, 25 predicted proteins | sample LaCruzMarch2015__3_FD_192411 | JGI IMG/M metagenome (GOLD analysis project Ga0247842, IMG submission 192411) | Freshwater microbial communities from meromictic Lake La Cruz, Castile-La Mancha, Spain - LaCruzMarch2015_19m | ecosystem: Environmental > Aquatic > Freshwater > Lake | place: Spain...
TTTGCGCTCGATGTCGTCGAGGATGGGGCGGATTTTCCGCAGATCGAAACCGGGCGGATAGGAAACAGTGAAGGTGACGAGGGGCAGGGGAATATCGAATTCCTCGACGACGGAGGGTTCGGCTGACCGGGGGAGTTCGGCGCGGGCTTTGTCGACGGCTTGGCGGACGTCGTTGAGCACGGGTTGGATGTCATTGATGGCGGGGTCGACTTCGACGAAGATGTTCGAGAAATTGTCCTGCGAAATGGAGCGGATCTTGGCGAGGCCCTTGACACTGGCCAGTTCCTCCTCGATGGGCACGGTGATGGTGCGCTCGATGTCCTCCGGCGCGGCGGTGGTGGCGTCCAGCGTGGTGACGAGGATAAAGTTGGTCGTGACGTCGGGGAAGAGGTCGCGCTGCAATTCGCTGAAGGCCGCGTAGTAGCCGGCGAAGATGACCACGAGGGTGAAAATATTGACCGCGACGCGGTTTTTCACACTCCATGCGGCCAGATCCATGGCGGGACTTTAGGCGGGCGGCGGTCCGGCCGCAACGGTGGGACTTTCCAGTGGTGGGGCGTATCCCGTATATTGGCAGGTCTATGGAAAATCTTCCGGCTTTGTTGCAAGAGGGGCTGCGGCACGGGTTGCTCGGGTCCTCGCTGGAAAACATCGAATCGTTGCTCGCCGCGCACCCGGAAAGCTACGAGCGGTCGAGTATCGCCGAATTGGCTTCCTCGGGAAACTGGGAGGAGCTGAACAACCGGTTCTTCCGCACCTTGGCGTTCGGGACCGGCGGGTTGCGGGGCAAGACGATCGGCACGGTCGTGACGGCCGCCGAGCGCGGCACGCCGCAGGCCATGGACCGGCCGCAATTTCCCTGCACGGGGACCAACGCGATGAATGATCGCAATGTGAGCCGGGCCACGCAGGGGCTGGTGGCCTACGTCAAGGAGTGGGCCTGGCGTGAAAAGTTGCCGTCCCGGCCGCGGATCTGCATCAGCTACGACACGCGCTACTTTTCCCGGGAATTCGCCGACCTGGCGGCCAAAGTCATCACCGAACTCGGCTGCGATGCGCTGGTTTTTGCCGAACCGCGCCCGACGCCCGAGCTGAGCTTCGCCGTGCGCCAGACCGATGCCACGGCCGGGATCAACCTCACGGCCAGCCACAACCCGCCCGCTTACAACGGGTACAAAGTTTATTTCAACGACGGCGGCCAGGTGGTTGAACCGCATGCCTCGGGGATCATTGCCATGGTTAACGCGGTGCAGAGCCCGCACTACGAACCGCTGCCGCCGGGCGAACAGGGCCGGCGCGTGACCCTCGGCGCTGAGATGGACGAGGCTTATCTCGACCGTTTGGAGCGCGTGGTGCTGGATCCGGCGCTGGTGGCGCGCGAGAAGGGGCTCAAGATTGTCTACTCGCCCCTGCACGGCGTGGGGGCATCGATCATTATGCCTTTGCTGCAGCGTCTCGGCTTCGACGCGACCGCGGTGCCGGAGCAGATTGTGCCGGACAGCCGTTTTCCCACCGTCAAGTCGCCCAATCCGGAATACGCCGAGGCTTTGACCATGGCGCTGGAGCTGGCCGACAAAATCGGGGCGGATTTGGTCATGGCCACCGACCCCGACGACGACCGCATGGGCGTGGCGGTGCGCAACCGCGCGGGGCGGATGGAGTTGCTGACCGGCAACCAGATCGGGTCGATGCTGGCCTATTATCGCGCCTCGCGGATGTTCGAGTCAGGCCTCCTCAACGAGGCGAACAAGTCGCGCGGCGTCATCATCAAGACTTTCGTGACAACCGATCTGCAGAAGGCGGTGGCGGAGCACTTTGGCTTGCGCTGTGTGGAGACTTTGACCGGCTTCAAATACAATGCGGCGAAGCTACGCCAATACGAGGAGGCGATCCCCGAGGGGTTGCGCGAAGATTACCGGCGTCTTTCCGAGGAGGAAACGCGGCAACTGCGGCTCGCGCATTCCTCGCTCATGGTGATGGGCGGTGAGGAGAGTTACGGCTACACGCTTTCGGATTTCGCCCGCGACAAGGATGCCAACGCGGCAGTTGCCGCTTTCGCCGAGGTGGTGGCTTATGCGCGTTCCCGTGGGATGACCGCGGTGGAGTATCTGGAGGAAATTTTTGCCATACTCGGCGTCTACCTCGAGCGCGGCGAGTCGCTCGTTTTCGAAGGGGCGGAGGGCGCGGCGCAAATCGCGAAGTTGGCGGCGTCCTATGCCGACAATCCGCCGGAAGAGATGGACGGTGCGGCCGTGGTGAAAATAGAAAATTTCGCGGTCGATACGATTTACGACACGGAGGGCGAGCGTATCCCGGCCGAGGGGATGATCATTTTCACGCTGGCCGACGGAAGGCGTTGTGCCGTGCGTCCGAGCGGCACCGAGCCGAAGATCAAATATTACATTTTCGGCGTGGAGAAACCCCCGGGGCGGAAGATGACGGCGGCGGAAGTGGTCGCGGCGCGCGGGCGGGTGCAGGCGTCGGTCGACGGTCTGTGGGATTGGCTGCACGCGGACGCGTTGCGCCGCGGCGCGGCTTGAGGCAGAATGCGGTTTCACGTGAAAAGTTTCCTGCAATTCCTCCTCTTTGTGCTGGTCATTACTTTGGCCTTGGCCGGGCTGTATGCTTGGAAAAGCGGACAGTTCGACCTGGCGGGTTCGGCTGCGGCCCCTTCGGCCCCCCACGCCTTGCCGAGTGTGCAACCGGCGCTCGGTGCGGGTTCTTTGCCCGGGCTGGCGGCCTTGGATGCGGAGTTCGGGCGGCTGGCCGAGGCGGTCATTCCTTCCGTGGTCAGTATCACGGCGCGGCGCGGCGGCACGGCGGACCCGCGCGAGGAGTTTTTGCGTCAGTTGTTCGGCATGCGCCGCCAGATGCCGCCGGAGACCTTTCCGCAGGGCTCGGGGGCGATCATTTCCAAGGAGGGTCATGTGGTGACCAATCTCCATGTGATCGAAGGGGCGAGCGAGGTCGTGGCCACCCTGAGCGACGGACGGCGTCTCGCCACCGAGTTGCTCGGCTATGACGAGACACTCGACATCGCGGTGATGAAAATCGAGGCGGAGGATTTGCGTCCGCTGGCTTTTGCCGATTCGGAGGAGGTGCGTGCGGGGCAGTTGGTTTTTGCGGTGGGAAATCCTTTCGGTCTTCAGGAGACCATCACCCAAGGCATCATCAGCGCCCGCGAGCGGCTCTTTGCCAGTGAGACGGACAAAGAATTTTTCCAGACCGATGCACCGATCAATCCCGGCAATTCCGGCGGTCCGCTGGTCAACATCCGCGGGGAGATTGTCGGCATCAACAACTTCATTTTTTCGCAGTCGGGGGGCAGCCAAGGTATCGGTTTTGCCATCCCGTCGAATGCGGTCCGTCGCGTGGTGGACGACATTCTGCGTCCGGGCGGCGCGGCGCGTCCCGTGCTTGGCGTGGTCCTGCGCCCGCTGGATAACGTTTCGGCCTCCCGCCTCGGCCTGGCCGATGCGCGCGGCGCCTTGGTTGACGCGGTGGGTCCGGATTCGCCGGCGTCCAAGGCGGGTATCCAACCGGGCGACCTCATCCTCAAATTCAACGGTCGCGAGATCCGCGACATCGGCGAATTGCGTCGCCGGGTGGCGCAATCGAAGATCGATGAGCCGTTGGATGTCGAGCTGCTGCGTGATGGCAAAACGGTTTCGTTGAAAGTCCGTCTGGCCGAGGAACCGCGTTCGGGACGCACGGCACTGCCTGCGCCACCGTCTGGTGGCGTGGTGCCGCAACCGGTTCCCGCGCAGCCACCTGCCGCGGCCGGACAGAGTGCGCTGGCCGGGGTGGCCGTGACCGGTGCGACGCCGGCCCTGATCCGGCGTTTCGATTTGCCGGAGAATCTGGAGGGAGTGATCGTGCAGTCGGTCTTGCCGGGTTCACCGGCCGAAGGCGTGTTGCAACCAGGCGACGCGATCGAGCAGATCAACGACACGGCGGTGGCCACGGAGAGCGACTTTGCGGCGGCGGTGGCGGCGTTGACCCCGGGCGAGCGGGCCATTGTTTTGTTGTCCCGCGGCCCGGCCCGTTCGTTCGCGGTGGTGGGACCTTGAGGGCGGGGGTCTGACGGTCGTTGACTTGCAGGGTGGCCAATCGGCATGCTTGCGGATCGATGAAAACCCCCGTGGGCACGACATTCGTGGTGGCGGCCAGCCTGCTTGGTGTGGCGGCCGTGGCGCAGTTGGTGGCCATTCTGGTTTATTTCGGTCCGGGCTTTGCGCCGGCTCGTCCGGAAGTGGCGGTGGTTGCGCCGGTGCCAACCCCCGCGCCGTCAGAGCCTGCGGCGACCCCCGCTCCGGCCGCCGAGAATGAGGATCTGGCGGCGCAGAAGGTGCGTCTCGACGAATTGATGCGCGAGGTGGAAATGCTCGAGAAGGGGCCGTCGCCGGATGCCGCGTTGGTTCCTTTGGAGGAGGCAGCCACGCTGCAGCCGCGCAATCCCGACGTACTGGCGCGGTTGGCCGGTCTGCATGAAAAGCTGGGGCAAATCGAATTGGCCCAGGGAACTTGGAAAAGCGTGCTGGATCTCGGGCCGGACGCAGGACGATTCCTCGAGGTGGCGGAGATCCGTCTGCGCCTGTTGCGTCCGGAAGCGGAGACCTCCGGCGGCAGCGCTTTGCGCGACCAGGTCGGCTTGTCACCGGGCTCCACCCTCGGAGTGGTCGATCTCACGATCAAGGAAGCGGCCGACAAGGCGACGAAAGATTTGCGCTTGGCGGTCAAGGCGCGTCCCGGTGAGGCGATCGACGGACGCGATGTGCGCATCAATGTGACTTTCTACGAAATGCTCGACGGTGAAGTCGTGCCGACGACGAGCCGCGTGCAGTCGATGTGGTTCACCACGCCGGTGGATTGGCGGGACGAGGGCATTGAAATCCTCGAGGTCAAATACGAGGTGCCGCGCATTGGTGCGGATGGCGGTCCGGCGCCGCAGTATTACGGCTACATGGTGAACATCTACCATCGCGGGCAATTGCAGGAGACGCGGGCCGACCCGGTCGATCTGCAGGAATTGTTCCCGCCACCGCTGAGCGAGTTGCCTGATTTCGGCGGGGCGGGCGACGGTGTTGCGCCGTGATGAAGATCCTTCTCGTCGATGACGAGGTCCACGTGCTCGAGGCTTGGAAGGCGTTGCTCGAGGCGGCGGGACCTTGCGAGGTGCGCGTTGCGGCGGTCGGGGGCGATGCCCTGAAGCAAGCGCGGGCGTGGGGCGGTCCGGATGTGTTGGTCACCGATGTGGTGATGGAGCCGATGGACGGTTTCCGCCTGCACGGAATGCTGGCCAAGGAATTTCCGGCCATGCGTGCGGTTTTTGTCAGCGGCTACGATCTTTCCGGCTATGCCGGGCAATTGGCCGGGGCAACGGTGTTGCGCAAACCGGTCACGTTGGAAGATTTGTCGGCGGCGGTGGGTCTGACTGCCGGGCCGGCGGCTCCTCCTTCAAGCGACCCGGGTGTCGGCGCGACCCTCGGGTCCTATTACTTGCAGGAGTTCGCCGGGCAGCACGGTGCGGTTTGCCAATACCTTGCCTGGCAGCAGAGCATGTCGCGCCATGTTGTTCTCCACTTGCTGGTCAACAATCCGGATCTGCCGCCGGAGGCGGTCGCCGAATTTCTGTCTGATGCGCGGGCCAAAGCCGCGGTCACCCACCCGTATCTGCTCGCGGTGCACGAAGCGGGAGAGGTGAACGGGCATAGCTTTTACACGTCGGACCTCGTGCCGGGTCACACGCTTGCCGCTTATGCCGAGGCGGCGCAGACCCTGGACGACCGGGTCCTGCTCAACGCGCTGCGCACGGCGGCGGAGGTGTCCGCACATTTCAAGGAGCAGGGCTTGGCCCGGCGGGCCATCACGCCCTCCGACCTCGTGCTTGATGCGGCCATGCGGCCCCGATTGGCCAATGTTGCGCAAAGTTCGCCGCAGGAGATCAATGAACCGGCCGAGGTGCGGGCCATGGCTCTGACGATGGCGGCCTTGGCTGCCGCGAACGGTCCGGCGGCGGGAGCAGCGGCTGCCTTGGCCGCCAACGCGGAGCAGGGATGGGCGGCGGCCCTGCCCTTGGTGGCCGCGGCCAAGCCGGCCGTGGTGCCGAAGGATGCGGAACGACTCACCGCGCGCACGGAAAAATCCAAGCAACGGCTGGAGCAGTCACGCCAGCAGCAAAAGAAGCGTCTGCTCGTCACAGCCGGCCTTTCTTTCCTGCTCCTTGCCGTCGGGTCGTTGGCCCTGTGGCAATTCCTCGGCGGAGGCACGCGCACTATTGCCTCGCGCCTGATCGAAATTCCGGCCGGAGAATTTGTTTACGGCGATGGCGAGAAGGTCACTCTCCCGGCTTTTTGGATCGACGAGTACGAGGTGAGCATCGCGGACTACAAAGAATTTCTCGACTACCTAGCCGCAAATCCGGGTGAGGCGGCAAAATTCGCGCATCCCGACATGCCGCAAGGCAAAGACCATACGCCTTTGGATTGGGCGGACAACAAGCAACTCGAGCCGCCGATGCCGGGGTACTACACTCGTTCGGTGCGATGGAAGCAATACAAGAACGCCGCGCTCAATGTCGACTCACCGGTTTTCAATGTCGATTGGTATGACGCTTACGCTTACGCCAAGTGGAAAGGACGGAGGTTGCCGACCGAGCAGGAGTGGGAAAAAGCGGCTCGCGGGACCGACGGCCGCAAGTATCCGTGGGGCAACGAGGAGGACCCGTTGCGGGTGAGTAGCGGCCTCGATTTCGACCCCAACCCCGAAAAGGGCGGTGGCCTCGACGGATACAAGCGTTGGTCCCCGGTCGATCTGCCGCCGGGCGACGTCGGTCCCTACGGGGTGCGGGGCTTGGCCGGCAATGTTTCCGAATGGACTGCCACGATGGCACCACACGAGGATGGGATGGGCGGAGAGGTTCCGGTCATCCGCGGAGGCAACTGGGGGAATCCCGAGCACCACCTCACCCGCCGCCTTGCGGTGCTGGACCCCCTGCAAGCGCAGGATACACTCGGCTTTAGAACCGTGTCCGACACCCCACCGCAATGAGCCGCCGTTTTCCAGCCGGGTTAGCCCTCGTTGCCGGCCTTCTCTTGCTGGCCGGAGCAGCCGAGGAGGCTTCGGCTCAGGTGAGGGTCGACATCGCGTTCAAGCGCAAGCTCTACGTGATGTACGAACCGCTCATCGCCACCGTGACGATCAACAATCTCAGCGGCGGGCCGCTGCTGCTGCAAAATTCCGACTACCATCGCTGGTTCGGCTTCAATATCGAATCGGCCGACGGACGGCTCATTCCGCCGATCAATGCCGACTACGCACTCGCCGCCGCCGCGATCGGGCCCGGCGAGAAGTTGACGCGCTCGGTCAATCTCACGCCGCTCTTCCCGCTGCATGAATTCGGGCTCTACCGGGTCAAAGCCACGGTTTATGTGGCGGCTTTCGGGCGGTATTTCAGCTCTCCTCCGTTGGCCGTGGAAATCACGGATGGCCGGCCGATTTGGCAGGAGGTGGTCGGGGTGCCGGGAACGGGTGGCGAACCCGACCTGCGCACCATCACGCTGCTCTCGCACAAACTTTCCCGCAGCACCCGACTTTACGTGCGCATTGAAAATCGCGAGCAAGGACGCGTCTACGCCACGCACCAACTCGGGCAATTCCTCACCTTTGGCCGCCCCGAGGTCTTGCTCGATGTGGACAACCAGATCCACATTCTGCAGAACACGATGCCCAAGCAGTTCCTTTACACGCACCTCGGGCTGGGCGGCGAGGTGCTCGCCCAGCAGGCCTTTAGCGAGGCCGGCTCGCGTCCCAGACTGGTCAAGGAAGCAGGGGGGACGGTCAAGGTTTCCGGCGGCCGCGCCTTCAAGGCGGGCGAGGAGGAGCAGCAAGACGAGGCCATGACCGACAAGGTGGGGGACCGTCCGGTCCCCATGCCCGGTTCCTGACCAAGTCGAAAAGCCTTGCACCACCCCTGCGCCGCTCGTTACTGTCCCGCCCCTTTCAAACCGTCGTATTTAAGCCATGGCCGCCGCAAAAAAGAAAAAATCTCCTGTTAAGCCCGTCAAAAAACCGGCGGCAAAAAGCAAGCCCGTGCCTGCGAAGAAAAAATCCGTGGCGGTGAAGAAAAAGCCTGCCCCAGCCAAACCTGCGGCCAAAAAAGCGACCAAGCCGGCGGCGACCAAGACGGCCAGATATGTTCCGCATGTCCCGGTCCGCAAAGGTCCGGCGACCAAGGCACCACTGGTCGGAACGCGCGACATGCTGGCCTTCGGTCAACCCGTCTCCAAGGAGCGCCGCCTCAACCCATGGTTGAAGAAGCAGCAAATGCGTCTGCTTGCTTTGAAGGACACCTTGCTTGATTCCATGACCGGCGTGGCCCGCGACAATTTGCGCACCGGGCATGATTCCCACGAGACTTCCGCCCACGGGTTGCACCAAGCCGACGCCGGCAGTGACTCCTACGACCGTGACTTCGCGCTCAATCTCCTCTCGCAGGAGCAGGACGCGCTTTTCGAGATCGACGAGGCCCTCAAGCGGGTGGCCAAGGGCGAATATGGCACCTGCGAAATGAGCGGCAAAGCCATTCCCAAAGCCCGCCTCGAGGCCCGGCCCTTCGCGCGCTTCACCGTGGAGTGCCAGAACGAAATCGAGCGGAAAAACCGCCACAACCGTTTCCGTCAACCCGTCGCGCGTCTCTTTGACTCGACCGACGAAGACGGCGACGATGCCGACGAAGAAACGACGGCCGAAAGCAAGGAGTAACCAAGATCATGCCACAGGAAATCATCACCCTCGAGTGCACGGAGGCCAGAGCCGAAGGAAAACCCGTCTCGCGCTACATGAGCAAGCGCAACAAGAAGAGCCCGCGCACACCCAACCGCCTCGAAAAAAAGAAATACAACCCGCATCTGCGCCGTCATACGCTGCACCGCGAGACCAAGTAACCCGACATGCAACCCAAGACACCCAAACGCCGCGCTGCCATGCGCCGGGCCAACCGCCCGATGCCCCGCCGCCGCATCGACCTTCCGGTCGAGGCCATCGATTACAAAAACCCCGAACTGCTCCGCCGCTTCGTCACCGAAACGGGCAAGATCCTTCCGCGCCGGCTCACCGGCGTGCCGGCCCACTTGCACCGCCGTATCACGCGCGCGATCAAACGGGCCCGTTCCGTCCTGCTCCTCAAGTAGCGGGCCGCCCCCGGTCTTCATCCTTCTTCGGCGGCTGCTCCTGCGGCTTCGATGGCCCCTTGGGCAGGGCCTTGGGTCGCCACTGCGGGTCGGATAGTTTTCCGTCCGAAACGTATTCGAGCAATTTGCTCACCGGGTAGAGCAAGAGCCCGGGTACGCCCTGTGCGTTGATCCGCACCGAGAAATCCATGGCATCACGCAGGTAGAAAAGCGAACCCTGGCCGATCATGCTGAAGCCTTGGCCGGTAACATCGAGGTTGTCCGTGCGGATTTCGCCGTTGGCCACCCGGAAGTCGCAGGTCGCCTGGCGCGCCGTCTGGTAACCGGTGCCCGGTACGATGCTCCCGAGGACCGCGGAGAGCGGACCTAGGACAGGGATGGCGAAGACGTCGCCATTTTCGACCAGCAGGTTGCCCTTGCCTTGCATGAGTTTCGGGGAGGCGGGCACAAAGCTGAATTTGTAGCGCCCGCTGACCACGCCCTTCGAACCCTTGTAGTCGAAATAAAGACGGGTCAGGGTTTCGAAGTCGACGGAGCTGAGTTCCACGTCCATCTGCTGCGGAGCCGCCGGCTGCCCCGTGCTGATGTCGGCCGCGATTTGCACCGAGCCGCCGAAGAGGCGTGCCGAGGGCACATCGAGTTTGATGTTCCGGCCGGTGAACTCGAGTGAGCCGCTGGTCGCGCCGAAATTCAGGGTGCGGTCGAGCAGGTCGTAGTCGAGCCCCTTTGGTGCGGTGAAATTCGCCCAAAGTCGGGTTTGCGTGGGGTCCTCGAGGCCGATGACGCCGCCAACCGTCACTTCGGGAGGAGCCTTGAAGCGGTATGGCTTGGTCTCGGGTGCGATTTTGGGATCGGCCCACTGCAGGACGTTGAAAATATTCATCGTGCTGCGGATCCCCTCGAGACGCACCTGCCTGCGTCCGAAGTCATAGGTGAAGGCGCCGGAACCGGAGCCCTCGGGACGCTTGACCCGGATCTCGCTCAGGGTGAGTGCTCGGTCGGCAAAGGAGAGGTCCGCCGAGGCATTATCCATCGCCGAGTCGTGGATCGAAGTGCGCCCGAGTTCCATTTTTCCGGTGGCGGTGATCTGCGCGATATCGAGCTTGGGCCCGCGTGCCTCGAAGCGGATGGACGGACGGTCGGTCAACTTCAGATTCAACTTGGCCACGCCCTCCCGGTCGCGCTTGTTGAGAAATGCGGCGAGGGGAAGCGGGTCCGCCTGGCAATCGACGCGCAGGCGCACATCGCCGGGGCGGAGCATGAGGTCGCTGCGGATTTTGCCCCCGCCCAAACCGATGAGGGCATCGCTGACGTAGAGGTCGCCATCGCGCCAGGCGAACCCGCCGGCCAGTTGGTCGAACGTCACGCCGCGGAAGGAAAAGGCACCAGCCACGGCCGTGCCCAGCACCCGCACGCGGCGTGGTTCGCCCGGTTCGATCTCGAGGTTGCCCTGCACGGTCGGCGGGGCGGTGAACGACAACTCGCCCCATGGTCCGCCGGGACGCCATTCCGCCAGCCACGGTGCGGGGTCGAGTCCGGAACTCCAATCGGCCCGCGCGTGTCCCGTGGCCATGTTCCATTGGCCGGAGAGGTCGAAGCTGCCACGTTTGCTGTCGCGCGCGGCGAGGCGCTGCACGGAGAGGACGCGCTCCACGTAGGTGGCATCCAAACGGACGTCGCGCAACCGGATCTCGCCGTAGCTTGCTTCGGCGGCCGAGAGACGGATTCGCGGCAGTTGCAGCGATTCGGGTTGGCCGGCGCGGGCAGTGAACTCCAGTTGCAGCTCCGGGGGATTATTCCCGAATTCCAGTGTCTCGATGACCTCGAGAACGCGGGCCAATTCCTGAGGAATGACCAACGGTGCGTTCCCGCCCGCCCGCCCGTCCAGCACGACTTGTCCACTGGCCACCACATCGATCCCCTGCAGGTTGAAGCGCGCCAGCGGCACGCTGACCACCCCGTCGGCCAGCATCAGCCGAGCCCGCGCCTTGGTCAGCCGCAATATTTGGGCCACGCCTTCCGAGCCGGACAAGGGGAGGAAAAGTTGTGCGCCGCGCAGGTCGAGGGCATTCAGTTCGACCTGGCCGCGCATCAGTTGGCGCCAGTCGAGAGAGACGGCCGCGCGGTCCACCGCGACCTCGGGTTTGTCGGGAAGCGTTTCGGAACGCAACCTTACCTTGTCGAGAACGAGCCCTTCGATGGGGCTGAGCCGCATGCGGTCGAATTGCAATTCCAGCCCGGCCCGCGCCGCGGCGTCGAGGAGCAGGGGATGCAAGGCGCGAGGCAGTCCGCTGAAATGCAGAAGGATCAGCGCGCCCGGGACGACGAGCAGAAAAAACACCTGCGCGACGCGCAGAAGGGTCTTCAGCGTGTGGTGCGTGAGGATCCGCCAAGACATGAGTCCGCCAAGCTAACAACGCGCCGCCCGCTTGTCAGGCGCGGCGCATCAAGAGCAGGCGCAGGCTGTTCAGGACGACGAGCACCGTGCTGCCCTCATGCGCGGCAACCCCGAGGGCGAGGGGCACGGGATAGAAGAAGGTGGCCACGACCATGAGACTGACCGTGCCGAGGGCCACAACCATGTTCTGGCGGATGACGCGGCGGGCATCCGTGCTCAGATTCAGGGCCAGCATGAAATTTTCCAGCCGGTCATTCATCAAAATGACTTCCGCCTGTTCGAGGGCGGCATCCGATCCGCGCGCGCCCATGGCCACACCGATATCGGCCGCCGCGAGGCAGGGAGCGTCATTGACCCCGTCGCCAATCATGGCCACGCGTCTCTTCCCGCCGTCTTTGAGTTCCTCAATGGCCGCCACTTTGTCCTCCGGCAGCAGTCCTGCCCGAACCTCCTCCACCCCGGCTGCCCGGCCCATCGCGTTGGCCGGCCCTTCCCGGTCCCCGGTCAGCATCACGGTGCGAATTCCGCGGGCCCGCAACTGGGCCAGCAGTGCGCTGCTTTGCGGTCGCACCTCGTCGAAAAAGCGGAGACAGCCCACCGTGTCGTCGCCCGCCACCCAGACTTCTGCGGCATCGGAGGCGCGGGGCGTCTCGGGCAGTGCGATTTTCGCTTCGCCGGCCACAAAGGTGCGGCTGCCGAGGACGAATGGCTGGCCGCCGATCCAGCCGCGCACCCCGCGGCCCGGCAAGGTCTCGTGCCGCTCGACTTCTGCGTCCGGTATCCCGCGCTGCAGGGCCACCCGGCGGATGGCGCGGGAGAGGGGATGGGCCGAGTGCCGGGCCAGGGCGTGGGCGGCGGCGAGCAAGGCGGTCTCATCCCCGCGCACCATTTCGAGGCCGGCAAGGGCGAGTTGTCCGGAGGTCAGGGTCCCTGTTTTGTCGAGGGCGACCACGTCAATCAGGGCGAGGTTTTCGATCGGCGCGCCGCCCCGGAAAAGAACACCACGCCGCGCCCCGGCCGCAATCGCCGCGAGGATTCCCGAGGGAACGGAGAGGACCAGCGCGCAGGGAGAGGCAACCACGAGGAGGGTCATGGCACGGTAGAAGGCGCTGCGGGTTTCGCCCGACCCGGCGAAAGGCGGCAGGCCGAAGAGCAACCACCAGACGAAAAACATTACGGTGCAGGACGTGAGGATGATCCAGGTGTAGGTCGTGCCGAAGCGGTCGGTGAAAGTTTGCGACGGGGCGCGCAGGGCCTGGGCCTCGCGGATGAGCCGGATGATCTTCTGGAGCGAACTTTCCGCCGCGGGCCGGAGGACGGGTCCTTCGAGCAGACCGCTCAGATTGATCGTGCCGGCCAAAGCAGTTTCGCCGGGCGCTTTGGGCACGGGGACCGATTCGCCGGTCAGGTTCGACTCGTCGCATTCGGAATGTCCGCGCGTGATGGTCATGTCGACCGGAATTTGTCCACCGGCCAGCACGCGGACGATCATGCCGGCTTCGAGGTCCTCGACGGGCACCTCGCGTTCCGTGCCGTTGCCGATGACCAGCGCGGTCTTCGGTGCGCCGCGCAGCAGCGCGCCGATCTCACGGCGGGTGCGCCCCATGGCATAGTGCTCCATCGCGCCGGAGGCGGAAAAAAGAAAGAGCAGAAGCGCCCCTTCCCGCCACGCGCCGATGAGGGCCGCGCCTGCCGCCACGGCGAGCATGAGAAAGTGGATATCGAGCTGACCCGACTTGAGCCGGTCCCACGCATCGCGGGCCGCATCCCATCCGCCGCAAAGGTAAGCGACAAGATACGAGGCCAGCGGGGCCCAAGCGGGAGCGTGCGCGAGGTCGAGGGTCCAACCGGCGAGCCCGAAAACCGCACAGCCCGCGGCCAAGGCGGCCATGGGTTTCCATTCCGTCTCGCTGTGCTCCTCGAGGGTACCCTTTTGGCGCGGAGCGTAGGCGGGCCAGACGAGTTTGACCCATTGCCAGAGCGAGATGGCGGTGACGCAGGTCGCTTTGCGGATCAATGTCGTGCCGAATTTTTCCGAAACGAGGAGGCGCGCGCCTCCGGGTTGTTCCTCGCGGCCCACCGCGCAGACCGTGCAGGGATTTTCTCCCGCATGCGGACACGGCGGGAATTTCTCCCGCAGCGCATCGGTGACGCCTTGCGCCAAACGGCCATCCTGGTCACGGCCCAGGGTGGCAATGGAAAGCCGGTGCGTCGCGGGGTTGAAGGCCACGGCCTCCAGACGCGGCTCCTCGTGGAGCAAACCGGCCAGCCGGGCAATCGGGCAAAGTGGCTGAGGCGTTTGTGCCGTGCTTGGCCTGGGGTCAGCGCCTGGCATGGTTGGTCAGGCCGCCTCGACCACGGGGTTGGTCAGCGTGCCGATGCCTTCGATTTCGACCGACACCGTATCGCCGGGCTGCAGCCAGACGGGCGGTTGCCGCGCCATCCCGACCCCGTGCGGTGTTCCGGTCAGGATCACGCTGCCCGCCGGAAGGGTGGTGTCCGCACTGAGGAATTCGAGCAACGTCGGCACGTCGAAAATCATGCGCGAGGTGTTGCTTTGCTGCATGATGTTGCCGTTGAGGCGTCCGGTAATCTCAAGGTGCAAAGGATCCGGGAGTTCATCCGGCGTCACGATCCACGGCCCGAGCGGACAAAAGGTGTCGAACGATTTGGCGCGGCACCACTGACGGCCAGAGCGGCGCAATTGCCAGTCGCGCGCGCTCACGTCATTGGCGCAGGTGAAGCCGGCCACGTAATCGAGGGCCGTGGCGCGGGTTGCGTTCAGGCAATCCCGGGAAAGAACCACAGCCAACTCCGCTTCGCTGTCCACCTCGTCGCTGCGCAGGCGCCGCGGCAGGCGGATCGGCTCGCCCGGACCCGTAACCGCCCGGATATTTTTCATAAACAGCACCGGATAGTCCGGGATCGGCGCGCCGGTTTCGACGGCGTGATCGTGATAGTTGAGGCCAATGGCATAAACCGCCGCGGGTACGATGGGTGTGAGCAGCCTTCCCCGGACGGTCTGACCGGTGGGAAGAAACCCCTTCTCCCAAGAACCCTGCAGGGCCTCGAAGGTCCCGGGGTCACCCGTGGGCCGGCCATGGTGGATTTTCCCCGATTCGTCGACGATTCGCGCAAGGCGCATAAATCAAAGCTAACGCCGTTGCGCGGTATTGCGCAACCGCGCGCGGGGTGCGATTTTCGGGTCCATGCATGCAGGACGACTGGTCGACGCGGGCACGCTGGGGCAAGTCCGTGACGAAATGGAGGCCGCGGGTCAGCGCTTGGTTTTCACCAATGGTTGCTTCGACCTGCTCCACGCGGGCCATGTGCGGTATCTGCGGCAGGCGCGCGGTCTCGGGGATGCCTTGGCCGTCGGCCTGAACAGCGACCGTTCCGTGCGCGAGTTGAAGGGCGAAGGACGTCCGGTCAATGTGGAGGAGGACCGGGCGGAGGTACTCGCGGCCTTGGGCTGCGTCGACTACGTGGTCATCTTCGACGGCAAACGTGCCACCGACGTCCTGAGCACGGTGCGACCGCATGTTTATGCCAAGGGTGGGGACTACACCCCGGATTCACTCGATCCGGAGGAACGCGCCGCTTTGGAGAAAGCCGGGGCGGAGATCCGCATCCTGCCTTTGGTCCCCGGGCGTTCCACCACGGCGGTGTTGGAAAGGGTGTACGGAACTTGAGCGCGGGCGACAAACTGCGCATCGGCATCCTCGGCTCGGGCTCGGGATCCAACCTCGACGTCATTTTCCGCGCCATTCACGACCGCCTTTTGCCTGCGGAAATCAAAGTGGTGGTCTCCGATGTGCGCGAGGCCGGCATTTTGCAGATCGGCCGGGCGCACCGCGTTCAGACCAAATACGTCTACCCCGGGGAAGTGCCAGGCGTTCTCGAGCCGGCCAGCGAGCACAACATCGTCAATGCCCTGCAGCACCAGCACGTCGAACTCGTGCTGCTCCTCAACTTCGGTTGCACCCCGGGTCAGGATCTGCTCGGGGCTTTTCCGGACCGGATCCTCGGCATCCATCCCTCGCTCCTGCCCCAGCATCCGGGCCCGCGTGCTTGGGAGGATGCGCTGGCCGCCGGCGATGCGGTCACGGGCTGCACGGTTTACCGGGTCGGGCCGGATGGCGGTAGTGCCGGGACTATCGCCCAAGCTGAAGTCGACATCCTGGCCGGCGACACACCCGACATGCTGCGTGACCGCATTCGTCAGGCGGAAAACGTCCTTTATCCGGAGGTGGTGGATTTTTTTGCCCGGGAGCGGCCGTTTGCGGGATAGACAAGACGTCGGCATGGGCGTTTAGTGAAGGCAATGACTGCGGGACAAGGATTGGCTGGAAACGTCATTGCCGCCCTGGCCAGTTTGCTGGTTCCCGGTCTTGGTCAATTGGTCCAAGGAAGATTTCTCGCCGCATTGCTCTTTTTGGTTGGCGCCGCCGTGCTCTGGTTCGTCAGCCTCGGAACCTTGGGCTGGATCATGCACATATGGTCGTGCCTCAATGCGGCAATGTGGAAACCGCGCTGATCCGGCTTAACTTGCTCTCATGAAAACCCTCCTCAACCACATCAACGGCCAATGGGTCGCGTCCCGCAGCGGGGCCACTCGCGACATTCTCAATCCCGCGAACAATCAGGTCATCGCCAAGGCGACCGACAGCGGGGCGGCCGATGCAGAGGATGCCATCACCGCGGCGCGCGCGGCTTTCGATCAAGGTCCGTGGGGCAGGAGCACGGGACCCGAGCGCGCGGAGAAGCTTTTTGCCCTGGCCGATTTGGTGGAAAAACACGCCGAGGAATTCGCCCGGCTCGACACGCAGAACAACGGCAAGCCGTTGCGGGAGGCGCGCTACGATGCGGCCGATGCCGCCGGTTGTTTCCGCTACTACGCCGGTCTGACCAGCAAGCCGCAGGGCCAGACCTACAGCGTGAGCGACCCGAACATGGTTTGCCTCACCGTGCGTGAACCGATCGGGGTCTGCGCCCAGATCATCCCGTGGAATTACCCGCTGCTCATGGCGGTTTGGAAACTCGCGCCGGGTCTCGCCGCCGGCAATGCGTGCATTCTCAAGCCATCGGAAATGACCCCCGTCTCGGTGGTGAAGTTATTCGAACTGATCGAAGAAGCCGGCTTCCCGCCCGGGGTGGCCAACCTCATCCTTGGTCCTGGTGACCCGGTGGGCTCGACCCTCGCGGCGAGTGACCGGGTGGACAAAGTTGCCTTCACCGGCGGCGGCGTCACCGGACGCAAAATCATGTCGGCCGCCACCGGCAACCTCAAGAAAGTGACCCTCGAACTCGGCGGCAAGAGCCCGAACATCGTTTTTGCCGACGCCGATTTCGAGGCCGCGCTGGAATTTGCCATGTTCGGCATCTTCGCCGGTCAAGGCGAGGTTTGCAGTGCCGGCTCCCGCCTGATCCTTGAGCGCACGATGGCCGCCCGATTCCTTCCGCGTCTGGCCGAAGCCTGCGGCAAGATTGTCGTCGGCGATGGCGCGGACCCCGAGACGGAGATGGGTCCGCTCGTCTCCCGGGCGCACATGGAGAAAGTGCTCGGCTACATCAAGTCCGGCCTGGACGAAGGGGCCAAGCTCCTGTGCGGCGGTCACCGCCTCGAGAAAGGCGCGCTGGCGGAGGGAAACTTTGTCGAACCAACCGTCTTTGTCGATGTGCCGCCGCAGGCCCGCATCATGAAAGAAGAAATTTTCGGTCCGGTCCTCGTCGTGGAATTGTTCGACACCGAGGAGGAAGCCATCACCAAGGCCAATGACACAGTCTTCGGACTGGCCGGTGCGGTTTTCACTTCCGATGGCGCCAAAGCACACCGCGTGATCAAGCGTCTGCGCGCCGGCATCACTTGGATCAACACTTACCATCCAACCTTCAACGAGGCGCCTTGGGGCGGTTACAAGCAGAGCGGCATCGGTCGCGAACTCGGCACCTACGGCCTCGAGGCCTACACCGAGGTCAAACAGATCAATATCAACCTCGCGCCGGGGCGCATCGGCTGGTTCAAAAATATCTGACCCCATGAATCCGATGGTCGAAGTCCGCGATGTGACCAAAAGGTTCGATGATTTCGTCGCCCTCGACCGCGTCAGCCTCGACATCGCCGAAGGCGAATTCATGACTTTTCTCGGTCCGTCCGGCTGCGGCAAGACGACCTGCCTCCGCCTGATCAGCGGCTTCGAGCAACCGACCAGCGGGCAGATCCTCATTGCCGGGCAGGACGTCTCCTCGGACCCGCCTTACAAGCGGAACGTCAATCAGGTCTTCCAGAGCTATGCTCTTTTTCCCCACCTCACGGTGAGCGAGAATATCGCCTTCGGCCTGCGCATGAAAAAAATGCCGGCCGAGGCCATTCGCGAGAAGACCGAGTGGGCGGTGGGCATGACCTCCCTGCAAGGCATGGAGGACCGCAAGCCGGCGCAGTTGTCCGGCGGACAGCGCCAGCGCGTCGCTCTGGCGCGGGCCATTGTTTGCGAGCCGAAGGTTCTTCTGCTCGACGAACCGCTCTCCGCCCTCGATGCCAAGCTGCGCACGCAAATGCGCACCGAGCTGAAAAACCTGCAGAAACGCCTCGGGATCACCTTTATCTTTGTCACCCACGACCAAGAGGAGGCCTTGAGTATGTCCGACCGCATCGCGGTGATGAACAAAGGCAAGGTCGAGCAAATCGGCACGGCCGCGGAAATCTACCACCACCCGCGCACCGAATTCGTGGCCAGCTTCATCGGCGAAACCAACATTGTCGAAGCCGAGGTGCTGGAGCGCAAGGACGGGCTCATTTATTGCCGCCTCGAAGGTGGCTTGGAACTTTGGATCAAAGAGGGCGAAGGCGTCCGACCCGGCAGCAAAATGCTCGTCTCGGTGCGTCCCGAGAAGATCCGTCTCTTGCGCGACCGCCCCGCGGCGGGCGAGAATGTCTTTTCCAGCCGCGTAAGCAGCGAAGTGTTCAAAGGGGCGGTCGACGAAATGACCATCGTGACCGAGGGCGGCCTCGAACTCAGTGCCCTCCTCGCCAACGCGGGGGAAACCGGGCTCGACTTCCATGAAGGGGAACAGGTCTGGTGCCTGATCCACCCGAACGACATCAGTCTGTTGGTCAAAGAACAAACCACCGCCGCCGCCGGCTAATCCTCGTGGTTCCCGGTCGGTAGGGCGGGGCCTTTGCCTATGGGCCCATCTCCACGGCGTTTCGGTTGGACCCGCCGCTCACCCCGGAAAAAGTGGCATCGGTATCCTGCCGATGGACTTGGGATCGGACCCGGACCAAGGATGCCCATGCCACGGAAAGGATTTCGGCGCGTCGAGGACGCCGCGCCCTACCTTGGGGGAGTCGTAACTGCTGCGCAAAAACAGTCGGGTGGCGGAAATTGACCACCGCCACACCTGCCTCAGCCCCTTGAACAGAGAGCAATAAAACTATTGCCTCATGGCACGGATTTTGCTCTTCCTTATTTGTTCATAACACCCGTTCGCCTGCGGAGCGGTCCCACAAACAAAACAAACCAAAAAAACATCATGAAAAAAATCATCGCGTTAATTGCCAGCGCTCTGCTGGCCACTCCGTTGGCCATGGCGCAAGTTGAAACCGGAACCTCAGCCGGTGCCGAGGCGCTCGACATGGCCCGCTCCGGCCCGATCAGTGCCGGTCGCACCACGACAGAAACGGTCACGGTCACCGACTACAAAACCGCAGGCGGTAAAGAAATCGTCGTGGTTGAAGAAGACGAAAAATGGTGGGCGGTTAACGCCTCCACCGGCTGGGATAGCCTCTACATGTTCCGCGGCTACAACGTCCTCGGTAACGGCAACGGCATCTATTGGCTCGGCGGCGACCTGACGGTTACGCCTTGGGAAAACGGCGCACTGTCGGCCGGTGTCTGGTATGGTGTTGGTTCACATTGGAATGGTGCCAACACTGCCGTCGGATATGGCGAGCTTGATGTCTTCGCCGATTACACCCACTCGTTTGGCAATTTGGATCTAACCGTCGGTTGGATCTATTACTGGTATCCCAATCAAGCCTCTCTGGACGCCCAAAACGAAATCTTCTTCAGTGCTGCTTACAATATCGAAGTCGGTTCTGTAACGATCACCCCTAACACCACATATTACTACAATGTGGGGCCTGAATTGGGCACTCCTGGCGGTATCGTGAATGGAGGAGCTTCTTACTGGACGTGGGGTCTCAGCGCCAGCGTTCCTGTTGCTTATGATGGGGCCGTATCCTTGGCTCCATCGTTTATCTACGGCATCAACTTCGGCTTCAACAATCGCATGGATGACCCGACCACTACCCCCGCAACGACCACCCGTTTCAACGGTGGCAACAACCTCCAAGGAACCTTGGCCTTACCAGTCCAGTTTACGAGTTGGTTCAGTGTGTCACCCTACCTCGCTTACTCCTACCAGTGGCAGTCTTTAGGCGCTGGGGCGGGCACCGGGACTGGCCGCACAGCGGTCAACACCTGGTGGGCTGGCGTCAGCGCCAACTTCTCCTTCTAAGTTAGTTTGCGTTAACTTAATCCACAAAATCCCTCCGGCTCCGGTCGGAGGGGTTTTTGCTTTCTGGATTCCCTCGGCGGGCCGGGTATCGTGGAGTCTGCCCATGGAAATTCTCCAACTTCTCGGTGTCGCGGTCGGCCTGGCTACGTTGTCCGGGTTGAATCTCTACCTGACCGTCTTTCTCACCGGTCTGGCCGTCCGCTTTGATTGGATCTCCCTGGCCGCGGAATACCAGCGGCTGGAAGTGCTGGCCGATCCTTGGGTCTTGGCGGCTTCCGGACTGCTCTTTGCCATGGAGTTCACCGCGGACAAAATTCCTTGGGTTGATTCGGCTTGGGATGCGGTGCACACCGCGATCCGTCCGGTGGGTGCTGCTTTGCTGGCTGTGATGGTGCTGGGCGACGGGAATCCGGTTTTCAATGTCGTTGTCGGCCTGCTCGCCGCGTGGCTCGGTTTCACCACGCACGCACTCAAGTCGACCGTCCGCCTGCAGGCCAATGCCTCGCCCGAGCCGATTTCTAATATCGCGCTCAGCGTGGCGGAAGATGCCACGGTGGTTCTCGGGCTGGGTCTCATTTTCACCTACCCGATTGTCGCGCTGGTCATCGCGGTCATCGCGCTGGCCGCCATCTGGTATTTCGTGCCGCGCATGCTGCGGTCCACTTGGGTCAAACTCTGGCTCTGCGGACGCAAGTTGCGCCTCTCTCCGGTCGACGAGGAGGTGGCGGAATTGCCCGACGATCTGCCTTCGGCCGCGCGCGCCGCGGTTGCCGAGCATGCGGGGGCGGAGTGGAGCGTTGAATGGTCCGTACCTTGCATCAGCGGCTCCGGCCCGGGCTACCCGCCGAATCGCTTCGGCTGGCTGGTCGCGGCCGCCGGTCCGGCCCAGATGCTTTATTTTGTCCCTCGTCACTCGAACCGGCCCCGCGCCTTGCACCCCGGTTCGCCCATCGCCCGGCTCGAGCAGAAATTTCTGGCCGATATTCTCGTCCTTGAATGGCCCGGCGGCGAGCAGGCGCGGTTTCTTTTCGACCGCGGGTCGCGCTCGTTGGCGCGGTTGGTCTTTTCCAAATTCACCGGAGCCCGATGAGCGCGTCGCCCGGCAACGTGGTCGAGTTGGCGCAGGCGCTGGTGCGCATCCCCAGCGTCAATCCCGATGGCGACCCCGGCACCGATCGCACCGGCGAGCAGGCTTGTGCGTAGTTCGTTGCCGATTTCCTCCGGGCAGACGGCGCTGAGACGGCACTGCACGAGGTTCATCCCGGCCGTCCCAATGTCGTGGCCCGATTTGCCGCCGCCGCAGGGAAACCGCGCCTCCTCTTCGCCCCGCATACGGATACGGTCAGCGTGGCCGGCATGACCATCGATCCCTTCGGTGGCGAGATCCACGAGGGCAGGCTTTACGGCCGCGGGGCGAGTGACACCAAAGGTCCGATGGCCTCGATGCTTTGGGCTCTGCACGAATGCCGTGACCTGCTGCCGCATCTCACTCACGAGGTCTGGTTTGCCGGACTGATGGGCGAGGAGGCCGGACAGGACGGCGCCAAAGCGCTGGCCGCGCGGGAGAAATTCGATTTTGTGGTCGTCGGCGAGCCGACCGGCTTGGATGTGGTCTTCAAACACAAAGTCGATGTGACGGCACGGGTCGTCGCCACCGGACGCTCCGCCCACAGTTCGTGTCCGGAACGCGGCGAAAATGCCATCACCAAGCTGGCCGCCGGGTTGCTCTCGCTGGAGACGGCGCTGACCGCTTATTTTGCCGGCGTGGACGACCCGGTGCTCGGCCATCCGACTTTCAGCATTGGCACAATCCGCGGCGGCACGAAATTCAACATCGTGCCCGACCATGCCGAGGCCGTGATCGACCTGCGCCTGCTTCCCGCGCAATGGAAAAATGGCGAAGCGCTCGACGTTTTTGAGATCATGCGCGGGGCTTGTCCGGGCCTGCGGGTGGAGCAAATCATGGGCTCAGAGGCCCTGGATACCGATCCGTCTCACCCCTTGGTGGCCAAGCTGGTCGAAATCGGCGGACGCCCCGCCGGCGCGGCGTGGTTCTGCGATGCGGCCATCTTCTCCGCCCGCGGCATCCCCGCGGTGGCCGTCGGTCCCGGCTCGATCGCCCAAGCACACACCGAGGACGAATTCATCGAGGTGGAGGCCCTCGAGCAGGGAGTCACCTATTTCAAAAAATTCCTCCACAGCCTGCGCGGCGATGTCTAAAGGCCGCTGGGCGCGTGACCTTTCCCGGTCTCACGGATAAGCTCCGCTCTTCGTCCCTCAACTCTCAGCCCTCAACCCTCAACTTTCCATGCAGACCGCCATCACCCCGACCCGCGCCGACAATTTTCCCGAATGGTATCAGCAGGTGATCAAAGCTGCCGACCTCGCGGAAAATTCCGACGTGCGTGGCTGCATGATTATCAAGCCGTGGGGCTGGGGCATTTGGGAAAACATGCAGCGTCAGCTCGATGTGATGTTCAAGGCCACGGGCCACGTCAACGCCTACTTTCCGCTCTTCATCCCGCTCAGCTTTCTCGAGAAAGAGGCCAAGCATGTCGAGGGCTTCGCCAAGGAGTGCGCGGTCGTCACGCATCACCGGCTTGAGGAGAAAGACGGCAAGCTGGTCCCGGCCGGCGAGTTGAACGAGCCGCTCATCGTCCGCCCGACCTCGGAGACGATCATCGGCGCGGCCTACGCGCGCTGGGTGCAGAGCTACCGCGACCTCCCGCTCCTCATCAACCAATGGGCCAACGTGGTCCGCTGGGAAATGCGTCCGCGCCTCTTCCTGCGCACGGCGGAATTTCTTTGGCAGGAGGGACATACGGCCCACGAAACAATGGAGGAAGCCGTGGCCGAAACGGACAAAATGCTCGGCGTCTACGAGACCTTCGCCCGCGAGCATCTGGCGCTGCCGGTCTTCACCGGCGAGAAGTCCGAGAGTGAACGCTTCCCCGGGGCGGTCAGCACGCTGTGCATCGAGGCCATGGTGCAGGACCGCAAGGCGATCCAAGCGGGCACCTCGCATTTTCTCGGACAAAATTTCTCTCGGGCCTCCGGCATCGAGTTCGCGGCGCGCGACGGGAGTCGTCAGTTGGCCTGGACCACGAGCTGGGGTGTGAGCACGCGTCTCATCGGCACGCTCATCATGGCGCATTCGGATGACGACGGGCTCGTCTTGCCGCCGCGCATGGCACCCTCGCAGATTGTTATTTTGCCCATTTTGTCCAAAGAAGAGTCCCGCGCCGCCGTGTTGGAGGCTGCGGAAAAACTGGCCGCGCAACTCCGGACGCAGACCGCGTTCGGCGAACCGGTCCGCGTCGAGATCGACCGCCGCGACGCCGGCGGCGGGGTGAAAAATTGGGAATGGATCAAAAAGGGTGTGCCCCTGCGGGTCGAGATCGGGCCGCGCGACTTGGAAAAAGGCAGTGTGGCGGTCAGTCGCCGCGACCGTGGACCGAAAGAAAAAGAATTTCCAACCATGGCTGAATTCGCGGCGGGGGTCGGGGCCACGCTGGAAGCGATGCAGGCGGCGTTGCTCGCGGGCGCGACGAAGTTCCGCGACGAGCACACCCGGGTGATTGATTCGGCGGAGGAATTCCGCGCCTTTTTCACGCCGGCCAACGCCGAGCAGCCGGAAATCCATGGCGGCTTTGCGCTGGCCCACTGGGACGGCACGCGCGAGACGGAGGAAAAAATCAAAGAGGAACTCAAGGTGACCATCCGCTGCATCCCGCGCGACGGGGCGGCGGAGCCGGGAGTGTGTCCTTTCAGCGGGAAACCGAGTGCGCGCCGCGTGGTTTTCGCCAAGTCGTATTGATGAGCGATCCCGCTTTTGCAGGGCGGCCTTTCCCGGTTGCTGTGAGGTGGAGGAAGGTTCTTTCCCGGCGGCTCGCGGGGACGCTCGCCCTCCAGTTGTTACTCACCTTGCCGGTTTCCGCGCAATTCCCGTTCAGCGCGCTGCGCTTCCTCAAGCCCGACGGTCAGATCAGTCCGGCGCTCCTCACCGAGTGTTCCGGGTTGGTCCACAGCCTGCGATACAACGGCGTGTTTTGGGCCCACGGGGATGGCGGCAGCGGTGCTTCCATCGTGCCGGTCACGGCCAACGGCAAACTGGCCCGCGGTTGGACGGGTGCGGTGCGCATCGAGGGTTGCAAGAACAACGATTGGGAGGACATCGCGTTGGATGACCAAGGAAATCTCATCATCGCCGACGTGGGCAACAACAGCGGCCGCCGCAAACAACTCATGCTTCACTTTGTCAGCGAACCCAAACCGGGCGCCGTGTCGGTCCGTCCGACCCGGACCCTGCGCGTCCACTTTGAAGACCAGAAGGGCGATTCCCCGGATTACGATTGCGAAGCGGTTTTCTCCGCCGGCGACCGGATCTACTTCCTGACCAAACACCGCAGCGACACCCGCACGCGTCTTTACCGGCTTGACGGTGAATCCACCACCCGCTCCAACCCGTTACGGCTGGTCGGTTCGTTTGACATCGGCGGAATGGTCACGGCGGCAGATGCCTCGCCGGACGGCAAGCTGGTCGCCGTCCTCACTTACACGTCCCTTTGGGTTTTCTCCTACGACCGGGCTTCAGGCAGTATTTTCACCAAGAGCGAGAGCGTCCGCCGGACCCCGGTTTTCGCCTGGCAGGCCGAGGGGGTGGCCTGGGAAGGCAAGGATGCGCTGGTTATTGCCAACGAAAACGGCCAGCTCTTTCAGGTCGCCTTGTCCTCGCTGCAGGCGGTCCGCTGACCCGCGACCCCTGCTTCCCGCGTTGCCCGGAGGGCTGCGGTCGGGCATAACGTCCGGATGACAGACGCGCGTTACGACCGGCTGGCCGAGGTTTTGACCAAACATTCCACCGCCCTCCAGCCCGGAGACAAGGTGCTCATCGATGTCTCCGATGTTCCCGATGCCATGGTCATCGCCCTGATCCGTGCGGTGCGCAAAGCCAAGGCCCTTCCTTTTACCCAGATCCAGCACAGCCGCGTCTCCCGCGAAATGGCCATCGGGGCAACGGGCCCGCAGATTGGTCTGTCGGCCGAGGTCGAGATGGCGCGGATGAAAAAGATGGACGCTTATATCGCCATTCGCGGCAGCGACAACGCGACGGAAATGAGCGACGTGCCGGCGGACAAACTCAAGATGATCGCCGCGACGATGCGTCCGGTCATGAATCACCGCATCAACAAGACCCGCTGGGTCGTGTTGCGTTGGCCTTCGCCCTCCATGGCGCAGCAGGCGCAGATGAGCACGGAGGCTTTCGAGGACTACTACTTCCGGGTCTGCACGCTGGACTACGGAAAATTGCGCAAAGGCATGGAAGTGCTCAAGGCGCTGATGGACACGACCGACAAGGTGCAGATCAAAGGGCCCGACACGGACCTGCGGTTCAGTATCAAGGATATCGGTTCGGTCATTTGCGGTGGCGACCGCAATATTCCCGACGGGGAAGTTTTCACCGCGCCGGTCAAACGCAGCGTCGAAGGCAAGGTTCGCTTCAATGTTCCCACCATTTACCACGGCACCGCCTTCGAGGATATCGCCCTCGAATTCAAGCAGGGTCGGATCATCGGTGGCACGGCAGGCCGGAATACGTCCAAGCTGAATGCTATTCTTGATGCCGATGCCGGTGCCCGTTTCATCGGCGAGTTCTCGCTCGGTTTCAATCCGCACATCCTTCACCCCATCCGCGACATTCTCTTTGACGAGAAAATTGCCGGGTCCTTCCACTTCACCCCGGGCCAAGCCTATGAAGTCGGCGGCAATGGCAACCGCAGTCAGGTCCATTGGGACATGGTCTGCATCCAGCGCGCCGACTACGGGGGCGGGGAAGTGTGGTTCGATGGCAAACTGATCCGCAAAGACGGCATCTTTGTCCCGCCGGAGCTAAAATCGCTCAACCCGGAGCGGGCGAGGTAGCAGCGCTGGAACATCGTTCCCGTCAGGTAGGGTCCGCTGGCTCAGCGGACCGCGCGCTTTCTGCGTGAAAGTCAGCGGCCCGCTGAGCCAGCGGGCCCTACCGATCGAAGTGCTTCCGGTGGGCGGAATGCTTTTCGGGTGTCGATCGAATGGATTGCGCTGCGGTCCGTAGTATCGCTTCACGGCTGCGCGATATCTATCGCACAGCGGAACCCGACGTGGCTGCTGCCGGTGTCCGGCGGAGTTCCGCGTCGGGCCGTCGGGCGGTAGCTTTCGCAGTAGGCCGGATGACAGAGGAAGGATCCGCCTTTGGTCACGCGGCGTTCCGCACCGGGAACGAGTGGAGGTGAGGGGTCGCCGGGGACCGGGGTTTCACGCTCGGAGTCGAGCGGTCCGCCCGGATCGCAGCAGGCTTGTTGGTCGTCGGCCCGCGTGGCGAAGGTATCGGCGCGGTAAAGGTCATTGCACCAATTCCACACGTTGCCGCCCATATCATGAAGGCCGTATCCGTTGGGCGGGAAGGATCCGACGGGTGATGTGCCGGCAAAGCCGTCAGCGCGGTCGTTGAGGTAGGGGAATGTGCCGGTCCAGCGGTTGAGCATGAATCGGCCGTCCGGGTTCTCCTCATCGCCCCACGCGTAGCGGGCTTGGTCGAGTCCGCCGCGCGCGGCGAATTCCCATTCCGCCTCGGTCGGCAGGCGCTGGCCGGCCCAGTCGGCATAAGCCTGCGCGTCCTCCCAAGCAACGTGGACCACGGGATGGTTGCCGCGTCCTTCCAGATTGCTCGCCGGACCCTCGGGGTGGCGCCATGACGCGCCGGTGGTCCAAATCCACCATTGCGACATGTCGCGAAGATTGACCGGGCCCTCGGTCGGACGGAAGACGAGCGAACCGGGAGCCAGCACTTCGTCGGGCGGCTTCGGTGTGCCGGGCGGGACCTGTTTTTTCATTTCCTCCCAATCGACCGGGCGTTCGGCCACCGTGAGGTAGCCGGTCGATTCAATGAAGCGGGCAAAGTCGTCATTGGTCACCGGGTTCACATCGAGCCAGAACGGGGAAACGGTGACGCGGTGCGGGGGACCTTCGTTGGGGAAGGCATAGTCGGCCTCGGTCCCCATGGTGAATTCGCCGCCGGGAATGAGAACCATGCCCGGTGGAACGTCGGTCGGCCCGCAGGCGGCGAGGGTCAGAGCGAGGAGCGCAAGGGCTCGTCGTGAGTGTTGCCGCCACGGGGCGGGTGCAGGCGTTATCGCGAGGGGGACATCGCGATCCACCTTTGGTCTGGCGGCGAAAGGAAGCTTCAATCTGCAAAAACTTCCGCCCAGTCCTTCTCCATGTCCACCACAATCCAGCCGCGCTCGGGCGCGTCGGTCCGTGCTTCGACCAGCTTACCGCTGCTTTTCGGCTTCGCGTCATAAGCGTATTCGCGCTCGGTGTCGGTGTGGTGGACAAGGAGACCGAGTGAGGGACGCGGATTGTCGATCGTGGTGTATTCGAGCATTTCCTTGTCGCCATCGCTGTTGCCGAAGCAGGCGATCGGGCGGCGGCCGATGAATTGATGGATGGCGACGGGTTTGCCTGCCTTGTCGTCGATGAAGAGGGCGTCCATCGTTTTGACCAGAACCGGCCCGCTTGCGCGCAATTCGTAGACCGTGCGGGCGTTCGAGCCGATGACTTGTTCGGGCGGCACGCCGTAAATCCGCTCGCTGAAGACGCGCATGAAGTCCGCGCCTCCGCCGGAGACGAGAAAGGTTTTGAAGCCGTTCGCGCGCAGGTAGGCCAGCAGTTCGAGCATGGGTTGGTAGGCGAGCTGGTCGTAGGGGCGGTCGAAGTGCGGGTGCTTCGCGGTGGCGAACCACGCGCGCACGCGGTCGGCGAACTCGACCGTGGTCATGCCGGAGCCGGTCAGTTCGATGATCCGGAAGAGGCCCTTGTAGTGGTCGGCGAGCAAGGCGTGAAGGTTGCCGGCGAGGGAGGCTTGGACGGTGGGATCATCTTTCCACTCCGGTTCCTCGGGCAGTCGGCGTTTGAGTTCGTCCAGCGCGAAAGCCAATTGGAAGGGCATCGGATTTTCCGGCCAGAGGGTGCCGTCATTGTCGAAGACCGCGATGCGCTCGGGGGGCGGCACAAAGTCCGGCGATTCCTCGTCACTCACGCGGGTGACAAAATCAACGACCGCTTGTTTCGCCGCCGTGTCGTGCCAAGAGGCGAGGGGTGGCGTGGCTTTGCTGACCGGATCACCCGGGGCGGCTAGGCCGGACGCCGCGGCGAGAAGGAGGGCGGTGAGCGCGCGATTAAAAACTGATTTCGAAACCGAGGAGGGGGCCATGGGTGTTGACGTTGTATTCAAAGTTAGCCTGATCGTAGTTGTAACCGAGCGTGCGGTAACCGGCAATGAGCGCGACCCACTGGCTGATCTGGACGCCGACTCCGGCGAAGGCCTGCCAGGTGAATTGCGAGTTGGCCCCGAAGCCGCCGACATCGCCGCGGATCGGAACGAAGAGCCAATCATTCAGGTAGGTGCGCGTGCGCAGACCGACGACCGGGTCGATCCAAGTGCGGTCGTAGTAGCGCGACAGGCCCGGGCTTGTTCCGGGTGTCAATTCGAGTTCGAGCCCCATGGAGACGAGGCGGAATCCCGCCTGCAGATCCATGGTGAAGCGATCCGTCTGGATCACGCGGTAGCCGAGGTAGCTGGTCCAGAACAACTCGTAGAGCGTGCCCTGCAGTTCCCCGAAACTGGTTCCAGGCGTGGCTTTGGAGGACTGGAAACGGGCGTAGATGAGGTCGTTCTCCAAACTCCAGCGGTCGTAGGCGACCTCGGCAACGAACATGGCGCCGATCTGGAGATTGGAAAGAATGGTCGAAGAATCCATCCCTGCGTCGGTGCTAAGCGGGCCGGCCCCGATGCTGCCGCTGGTCGAGGTCAGCCAAGCATAAGGCGCGAGGCGGAAGCGCCACGGGGAGGCGTCCTCCTTGGCGGTTTCATCGACCGGCGTGGCAGCGGTGGCGGTGACCAAAGCAGCCAAGACAAGGACAGCGGCCCGCTGTGGCCACCAGACCCTCCCGTGATGGACGGTGCTCGGCATAGGCCGTCTTGCTTTATTGCTGGACGCTGGTCACGGCTTCCATCACGCGGTCGAGATTGAAGCTGCCGGGTTTCTGGCGGGGCGGATAATCTTTGAAGCTCTGCAGCCATTGGCCGACGTAGGCGGTGGCGGGGGCGATGACGAACATGTGCTCGAGATACCAGCGGCCGTAGTCCATGCCGATGTCTTGGGCCAACTCGAACGGATCCATGCGGAGGTTGTTCAGGATGGGGGCGCGCAGTTCGACGAAGGGCTGCTGCCAGACGTGCAGCCCATGCGCCTGCTGCTCGAGGAAGGTGATTTTCCAGTTGTCATAGCGCAAGGCGGCGACACTGCCGTCATCGGTCCAGTAGATGAACTCGCGGCGCGGCCAGGCGCCTTCGCCTTGGAAGGCGGGCAGCAGGTTGTAGCCGTCGAGGTGAACCTTGTAATTGCGGTCACCGAGTTTGGCCCCTTTGAGCAGCTGCTCTTTGGCGTCAGGGTTGCC
>Ga0247842_10002204_pt1 | contig 29606 bp, 31 predicted proteins | sample LaCruzMarch2015__3_FD_192411 | JGI IMG/M metagenome (GOLD analysis project Ga0247842, IMG submission 192411) | Freshwater microbial communities from meromictic Lake La Cruz, Castile-La Mancha, Spain - LaCruzMarch2015_19m | ecosystem: Environmental > Aquatic > Freshwater > Lake | place: Spain...
TTTTAAAATTCAAAGTAGTCATGTTTGAATTATACAAGAATTGACCGTATTTACAATCTAAAGCATCAACTTATACCACACTTATTGAGTATTATCCCTTTAATATTAAGGTAATTGCAGATAATTCATTTTTATCATATATTCCGATTCTTAAAATATCACTCCCCTGTTTTTTTTGAAACTCCCCCCATTCCCAAGAATGTAAAAAAGATGGTGAGCCATTTTCTTCAAAAAATTTCTGCCAGATATTTTGATTAGTAATAATTTTTATTTCCATATATTTACTATTTTTTGAGCATTATTAAGTGAGATGTTTGTTGGTAAATTAATAATTTTTTTGCAAACGTCTTCAGCTATAGGACAACTGCCTATTTTGTATCCAACCTTGTTTAGATCAAGTTGTTTCGGGGCAATCGGTTGGTTATACCATTGGCCAAAATAAATATGTTTTGCTTTGGCTTTTTCTAGTACTTGATTGCGGTTATCAATAATTAAAGGGTAGCGGGTTAGAGCTTTATTGTGCCACTTTTCTTTCTGTGCATTTTTTTTGAACACACCTGAATAATAGTTGACTATTTTTTGTCTCGTAGCGGTTGTCTGATCAAATTTATTTAACTGGTACGAGAGTAAATGAGCCAAAGCATTTGGGTATTGTTTATCAAACACTATATTGTAATTACCAAGTTTTTCTTGGGGTGTTATCTCTGGGATTAATAGGTTTAACCTGCGCGCCAAGTAATGAATAAACTTTCCAACATATACTTCATAAGTTAATTTAATAAGGTAGGAAATAGGCTTATATAGCAAGCATTTTAAAATAAAAAGTTGGCGGGGATATTGTAATGTTTTAGAAAAATTATCTAATACGTTGGCTATAGGTTTATTATTGGTTAAAATTGCAGATCCGAACACGGAAGAAAGGCTTTTAGACCTTCCAAACGACAACAAACAAAAGTAATTTTGCACTTTGAAATTTGAACTTTGAACTAGATTTCTGTCCCATCCGTGTGCCAAGTCCTCAATAATTATGAGTTTTTTTCCTATAGCCTGTTGAATAATTTGTTCACGATATTTGGGTGTGAGGCCGTAAGTATGTTGTATGATAATCACTCTACAATCATCCGATAGTTTTTTATTAAAATCATGCTCATTCAGTGAAAAACTTTCTGTCTCTATGTCAATATAAACTGGTCTTAGTCCAAGTGCAATAATTGGTAATACCACAGCTTCACAGGTATAACCTTGTACTAAAATTTTACTTCCTGACGGTAGATTTAATGCTTTTAGTAGGTGGTATAGAGCGCTACGACCTGCTAGAAACCAAGTTGCATGGTCATTAGCAAAGAGTTGATGTATCTGCCAGTCAACTTGTTTGAGGCTGGGACCTTGTTTCCAGCGCCAAGGTTGGAGCATCATTTTGATTGATTGCCAGGCGTCGTCTCGTGATTCATTGGGTGCAAAATCAGTGGATATCATATTTTAAGAATTTAGAATCAAGAATAATGAATTATGAATAAAAATAATCTGATTATATTGTAATTGGTTTTTGTAATATATCTACAGAAATCACGTTACCTTTTATTGGTATTTTGAAATCTTGTCCATAAGATAAAACTAATCGGTCAGCGGGGATTATTCCAAATCCACCTTGTCTTTTTGTTAATCCCCTACTTTTGCGCCATTCAATCGCCGGATCAAGAGGAAACCAAGTTTTATCTGGGAGTAATACTTCAACCCAGACATGCATGGAAAGAAAGTTAAAAGTTAAAAGTTCAAAGTTCAAAGTTTTTAATATTTTTTGAAAAATATTCTTATCCTTAATAAAGAAACCAACGACTAGACGGGCGGGAATATTTACTGATTGTAATAGTGATAATAATAACGTAGAGAAGCCTCCACAGTCAGTAACCTTATTTGTTAGCGCCTGATCGTATGAATAGAGACCATCTATGGGTTGGCCATATGTTAGATTATTAAGTGTATAAATATATAGCGAATTTATTATCTTCAATAATGACATGTCTTTTATAGGGACAATCTTTAATTCGTCAATGATTTTTTTAATACGTAAATCTTGTCCATTTATAAATTTATTTGATTTTAGTAAATAAGAATATTCTTTTATTAATCGTGACGAATAGTCTCGCATAATCCAATCTGGATTAATCTTTTGGTTAATAACTTTTGGCTGCTGTTGAAAACTAATATTAGTTTTTGTATCAGTGAATAATAATTTATTATTCCAGAGTTTGTCTTCACTAGTTTTAGCGTGAGGTTTGCTAATCAGACCACTTATTGTTTGATATTGATCGGATTGAGGAATCGCAAAAAGCGTTGGCGTATGTTTAGATCCCAACTGTAAATTAAATTGGTTCATAATTGTTACGAGACTGTCTCGTCGAGACTGTCTCGTCGAGACTGTCTCGTTTTTATTTAAGTAGTAGTTTTTTAAATTCATCCAAATTTGTTAATTCGATTTTTTTTCCATTGAGAAAAAAAGTTGGAGTGGAATTTATTCCTGCACTGTTTCCTGATGCGATATCAGCTTGAACTTTGTTTTTAACAATTTTTGAATCCATATCTGATTTAAATTTCTCAATATCTAATTTTATTTCCTTTGCCATATTAATGAATTCTTGTCTTGGATTTGCACTGGTTGACCAAGTGTCTTGTTTACCGAATAGTTGATCATCCATTTCCCAAAACTTTCCTTGGATAGCTGCTGCTTCAGCGGCGTAAGCAGCGTCCATGCTGGAAGGGTGAATTTGGTAGAGTGGAAAGTGGCGGAATACTAAAGTTACTTTTTTTGTAATGGGAAAGTTAGCACTCTTGCTTGATTCAAACTCTTGTAAGAAATCATGAAAGTTTTTGCATGCAGGACATTGAAAGTCGCTATATTCCACCAGGATATTTTTTTTGTTTGGCGACCATTTAATTAAATCGTTTTTTGAGATGGCATTAATTTCAGGAAAATATGTTTGTGTTGGTTTATTGATTAAAACGTATACTAAATATAGAAGAATGAAGCTGATTATTATAGTCGCAATTATTTTTAGGACATTATCTTTCATTGAGTAATTTTATCATAAGGACAGTATAATGTCAGTATGTTCATAGATGAGGCAGTGATAACAATTCAAGGAGGAAAAGGCGGTAATGGAAAGGTGGCTTTTTTTCCAAAAAAAGGTGGACCTTGTGGAGGATTTGGAGGAGCCGGTGGAAATATTTATTTTTCTGCCAGTCATAATCAAATTAATTTAAACAGATTTTTTAAAGTACGTGAATATGCAGCAGGAAACGCTTCACCTGGCGAAACATTTTTACGATCAGGCAAAAATGGTGGAGATTTGATTTTGCAAGTTCCGGAAAATACCACAATTGTTGATTTGGATACAAATATCGAAGAGGTTATATCGTCTGACAATTCTCCACTACTAATTTGTCGCGGTGGAAAAGGAGGAGGAGGAAATGAAATGTTTAAAACTCCAACCCTGCAAACTCCAAGAAAATTTCAGATAGGTTATGCTGGTGAAAAGAAGCGCATTAAGTTAATCCTGAAATTAATCGCTGATGTTGGATTAATTGGACTTCCAAATGCTGGAAAAAGCAGCTTATTAAACGCATTGACTAAGGCACAAGCTAAAGTAGCGGCTTATCCTTTTACAACCCTAGAACCCAACTTAGGTGAACTGGATGGAAAAATAATCGCAGATATTCCCGGATTAATTGAAGGGGCATCGACCGGTAAAGGACTGGGAACAAAGTTTTTAAAACACGTTGAAAAAGTTAGATTGTTGCTCCACTGTATTTCGTCTGAATCTACTGATTTAAAATCAGATTATCAAACCGTATGTGAAGAAATGGAAAAGTATAACCCGGAGCTGTTAAAAAAAAGACAAATAATTTTGCTGACAAAAACCGATTTAATTCCGGCGTCTGAAGCTAAAAAGAAAATCAAGATTCTGGAGAAAATCGGATTAGAAGTTGTCCCATTGTCAATCCATGATAATAAAAGTTTGGAAAATTTGAAAAAGACGATTAAATCAAATTTATAAGGCGATTTCTTCTTAATTAATTTTGACTTAGAGACCAGATAAAAAATTCTTGTTAAGTTTTTTGGCCTAAGAAATAAACACCATTTGTTAATTTGTAAACATTTTTATTTTTTTTAGTCAAGGCATCTAAGTATTTAAAAGGATAAAGTATTAAAGCAACAATAAACATTGTAATTTTTCTAATATATTTATTATCCGTTAAGTCTTCAAACAAATTTAATATAAGTGTTAATACTGCTGTGAAGGGTCCGGTTATTGGACCACTTTCAATTTTTTTGAATTTTTTAAAAAGGTAATTATGGCCAATTAAAGTAAAGTTCTGATAATGATTAGGGTAACCATGAAAGTGTTGCAAAAAAGGCGTTTCTGAATAAACATAACCACCCCTTTTTAATACTCGATATATTTCTTCAATGACCTTATTTGGATTATGGACATGTTCTAAAACCGCTGCAATCATTATTCCATCAACCGACGCCGTTTTAAAAGGTAGATTATGAGCATCGGCAATTATCTCAACATTTGGAAAAAGATCTATATTTAGATTAAGGATATTAGAATCTTCTCTCGTCGGACCGCCACCGACATTTAAAATCAAGTATTTACAATTTTCGTTATGAGTAAGAATTTTATGGAGTTTCTTTCGGTCAAAAAAGTCGTATGTCAGATTGGCAATTCTAAATAATTGTTTCAAAGACTTAATGAATGTTTTCCTGCTCGTATATTCATGTGACATCTGCTTTCCAGTATGAGAGGTAAGTTCTAAATTAAGTATTTTTTTTGATTCGTTTGAGAAAAGAATTGGAATTCCGCCTATTACTTTAAATTTTGTTTTACATTTATTACAAATAATATAACTAGCAATTTTATATTTTAAATCAGTTTCGGAAAAACATTCAGGACATCTAATTTTTTTGTATAGTCTTGATTTTAGCGAAGAAAAACCTATTTCATTCATTTGATTATTATATCAGAACTTTTACGCTCATACGGGCCCGAAAAACTTAAATTATTTTTAATAATAGACTATTCAATCGATCTAAACCTAGTCCAATACCTGCGTAATTTTTCTTGGATTTTTTCATTTGATCTAGTGCATTGATAAACTCTTTATCAATTGGAGAAGCTATTAATCCAAGTTTTTCTCGTTTAACTTTCTCTTGTTTAAATAAAGATTTTATTGCTTTGCTGTCTGTATTTTCCGTGTTGCCATTGGCGATCTCAACACCGTTGATATATAATTCAAATCTATCGGCCAAATACGGTTTTTTCTTATTCACTTGGCAAAGAGGTGAAAGACGGCTGGGAAAATCAATAATAAAAGTCGGTTCCTTTGGCAACCTTGGCTCAATCTCATTAACAAGAATCTGATCGAATAGTTCATTCCAGGTAGAGTTCTGGATATTATAACCTTTATTTTTTGCTTCTTGAAAAAAATAATTATCATCTTCAATAATTTTTTTATAGTTGAGCTTTAGATATTTAGCAAAAAGTTGCTCCAAGGATAAAACCGTCCAGTCACAATCTTGTTTATTTAATGTGGAATATAGTTGTTTGACATCTTCCATAATTGTTTGATAAGTAGAGTTTTCGCGGTACCATTCCAACATAAGAAATTCCGGCGTGTGCCAAGGACCGGAGTTTTCCAAATTTCGAAACGATTGTCCAATTGCAAAACAATTACCAATCCCCTGCCCTAGTCTGATTTTTATTTCCCGTTCCGGCGAAGTTGGTAAGAATAAGTGTTTACGACCATTAACCGTGTTCCATGTAGATGAAAAGGAATAAATATTGGGTTCAATGGGAAGAGCGTCATTAAGTATAGGAATAAGTATTTCATGAAAATTTTGATCACAAAAAAATTTTCGGATGTTTTTGATAATTTGTTCTTGGAAAAGAATTTGTTTTAAGGTTTTCATAATTTTAATCCACACACAAAATCTGGTTGACTACAACCAAGGCAGGATAGTTTAGCATTATTTTTATCCCAGTTTTTCAATCGTTGAGTCAATCGATCAATTAATTTTGGTATAGAATCTTTTATAGTTCCGATTGGCAAAGTTCCTTCACAACATCCATATATCTTACCATCTGACATTAAAGCGATTTGATAACAACCAAGATTTTTTGGTGGAAAGACGGTTTTGGTTTGATATAGCTTTGTCAACTGTTGCTCAGTTGGATAATTAAAGTTTTCCGTTCTTCCAACAATATTTGAGATAGGATGCTGTGTTAAATATGTGAGTGGCTTACGGGGATGATAAGTAATCTGTATATTGCCAACTATGTTATTAATATATTTTTCAAAATCATTAATCATTTCAAAATTCTGTTTCGTTACGATGCTGAATATTTCTGTGTGAAATCCCATTTTTTTTGCATGGTTAAGAAAGGCGATGCTTTTTTGAAAAGTTCCCTCTCCCCTATTCTGGTCGTGATAACTTTCTGGTCCATCAATTGATACAATCAGGTTAACTGCATTGGGATTTTTTAAATCTTTTAAGTGATCAATTGTCCCGTTTGTAATTATCTGGATAAATAAACCTAAATCAGTTAAATAATTAATTAAAGCAGGAAAATATTTTAATGTGAAAACTTCACCACCACAAAAAGTAATTATTTTTAGAGATTGTGTTTTTTGATACTTATTAACAAAATCAACAATTTCTAGCTCAGTTAAAATCGGGCTAGTTTTTCTTGTATAGCAAATTTTGCATCGAAGGTTACACCTTTCCAAAGGATTAACATAAAGATGCTGTAGTACTTGAGATAAGTGATTCTGGATGTGCGTTTTCATTAAAGCATATTATAACAATAAGCAGTCAGAATAATTTTCCCTTGAAGTGAGTTAGTCAATTAATTTGTTTAGAAGCATTGAGATAAAAGACAGAACAAGTGAACCGATGATTGCAGCAAGTAAGCTATCGACGCTAAAACCGTGGACGAATGATGTTGCGACATAAATCATTAGGGCGTTGATAATTAACGTAAAAAGACCTAAAGTCATAATATTTATTGGAAGAGTAATTATCAGCATTATTGGACGAAGTATCCCATTTGCAATACCCAATACAATCGCCGCGATAATTGCCGTTGAGAAGTTAGTAATATGAAATCCTGGGACAAGTTGAGCGGTAATAAGTAGTGCAATTGCGTTAATAACAATCTTAATAAAAATTCCCATAATGTATTATATATTATAATTTACGACTATCATAGGCCCAATGTAAAAGCGCCTGTCTTTGACGGGGACGGCATGATAAATCTCCGGGCTTGCAGTTATATGTGATTTGCTTGATATGGCGCTTTATAAGTATCCATCTTTTAATTTGGCGTTTGTCTTCTTCAGGAATACGTCTTCCCATGTAATATCGACAGTACCACTGAAACCAACCGCGTGGATCATCGTGGAAAATCCAACCCTTATCTTTCCAAACAAACAATGGTTGGCTGGCGTTTATTTTAAAAAAATTATATTGAGGATTTGATTTCTCAGGTGATAGCTTTGCATTGGCAAACCACGCTTGTGGAAACTCGTTTTGGCAGTCAGTCATATATTTGCCACCAAATACGCCAAGCTCAAGCATTTGTTTTGGTGTCAGTTGAGGACGAAAGTATGGAGGAAAATTCTGACCAATCGATTCGGTTAATTCATAGCTATAATCTTTCTGCATTTTGTCATCAACAATAACTATCTTTTTTTGAAAAACCATAAGAATATTATAGCGTTTGCGAAAGGGTTTGATGTTATATTACCGATTTTATTGAGTACTTTGTCGAACCTAAGCCGAGTTTTTCTGCATATGAAAATATCGCATCACCGGTAAATGGTTTTTTTCCTTCACGTTTTTCCAACATGTCAAAACAAGCTTTGTCAATTGCCACCGGATCAGTGGAAGCGAATATTCCCAAGTCTTTATAGATTGGTGTCATCGCTTCCCCATCACAGTCACAGTTTTTTGTGATTGATATAGCGAAATTTACATATATCATGTTCTTATTTTTTATTGCTGCTAAAGCATATTCTGTGCTGCGTTCAATAAAATCATTTTGTTGATATAGTTTAGTCCAATCAGTCCAGTCAATTTTTTGATCGTGTTTCATTTCTACACTGCTATGAAGCTCAGTTTTTCCTCTACCCGATGCAAAGCCTACACCAAGCATTTTGATTGCGCCGGCAAGGCCAGAAAGAATATGACCTTTAAAATGACTTAAGACGATAATTTGCTTTTGTTCTGCTAATTTTGAAGCAATCTTACACTGTTTAAAATGCTTTCCATTTTCAATTGAGACTAGTTGATGATCAAACCCGTCTACACCGTCGGCGATAACAACTGGAATTTGCGTAAAACCGTGCTCTTTGGCCGTATTCTCGTGTCCAATTTTATATTCTCGTGGGCCAGTTGCGGTATTGGTTTCAATATAATATGTTTTAATTTGTTGTTCGGCTAGATAATCGATAATTCCCTTGAAATTATTTGGTTTTATGAATGTTTGATTGCCAGGTTGACCAAAATGAACCTTGAGTGGGATAGTTTTTTCCAGTGTAATTTGGTTTTCTTCTATTACTGTTTGTAGTAACCTTCTTGCTATATCAGATAAGGTTGAGTTTTTATCAACAGGTGTGAAATATACGGTACTAGTTTTAATTTTCATAGGGTTTATATTGTAGCTTATTTTTATGTGCCGGGGAGAGGACTTGAACCTCCACGCCTTATTCAGGCACAGGTTCCTAAAACCTGCGTGTATGCCAATTTCACCACCCCGGCTATTTGAAATTATAACACACTGATAATGATCTAGCTTTAAATTAATAGATTATAGGACTAAACTTAATATGAAATATTTTGTGGATAACTTACATACTATAAGTAGTATATTTATGCAAAGATTAATTAACTATGAAGAACTGCTATAATTTACTTTTGTAGATAGGAGAAGTCGCATAGTTGGTCTAGTGCGTACGCCTGGAAAGCGTATATAAACGAAAGTTTATCGCGGGTTCGAATCCCGCCTTCTCCGCACATGAAAAACACAATTCAAAAAGGAATTAATAAATTAACTAGATTTAGCTTTGGAAGTACTTCAGCAATTATTACCAATCTTGCGTTGATTATTGGATTAGATGCTGTTTCTAACGCGAAGTTAAGCATTATTGGAAGCTTATTGATGATAGGGATCGCTGACAATATATCTGATACTTTAGGAATTCACATCTATCAAGAATCAGAAGGTTTAAAACAAAAACAAGTTTGGATATCTACAATAACTAATTTTTTTTCCCGATTGTTAATCTCTCTTGGATTTGTCGCAATAATAATCTTTCTTCCATTATCTATAGGAATTTTTGTATCAGTAGCATATGGGCTAATTATCTTATCGATAATCAGTTATATTGTTGCGATAAACAAGAAGATTGACCCGTGGCACTCAATTATTGAACATCTGGTTATTGCGATTGTAGTAATCTTTGTTAGTAAACTTTTTGGAAAACTAATCTTTAATTTGTTTAGTTAATATTATTGACTCTTTGATTAAAGATTGTATTTTCCTTAAAAACTATCAATTATTTTTTTTGCAATACAAAAATATTACTAGAATAAGGTCGTATTTTACCGGAAGGTGTTTGATGGATTTCTAATAATGCAGCTACATCGGTTACTCTTTCCGCTACTTCAAACATTGCTTCTCCGTCATGAAGATTTATTCCTCCGGGTTTTGTTATAGACAACGACAATCTTAAATATGTTTCATATAATATGCGTTCTTCTTCCGTAAATAAAGATAATAGATCGGGAGTTTGTGCGTCCATAAGGCTTCCGCGGGAGAAAACTAAACTTGACATAACTACATCAGCCACTTCTCCGATTTGAGCGGCTGTATTTGCGCTTAATCTTTCCATAATAACTCCCACACTTTCCAAATTACGTAATCCAGTGTATTGTAGAGTTTTGTCAATGAAGGTAGCATTTGCTCCAAGACGATAAAGCGGAATAGCTTCAATCCCACCAACATTAACAATAACAACACCATTTAATATCTGTTCTTGTTCTGCTCGAGAAATATCAGATCTTGTCATTTTGGGATTAAGCTGTCCTTGATCATTAAACAAGAAACTTCCATTTGGAGATAAACCTAATGCGTATATTTTTTCTGCTGTTAACGCAATTAAACCTGCTCTATCTGCAAAGCTAAAAGATGTATAGGGTCCCATAAATGGGCCGAATAGGTAGTCATATCTTTCCATTGCTTCTATAAAAGTTATAGGGAGACGATTACTTACTGGTATGGGAGGTCTTAGTGATTCGTATGAATTAGCCATGGAAAGGTAATTATAGCATATTATAGGCTATTTATATAGGATACAATTACAAAAATTATTACTTATTACTAGCTAACTTCGTGGGAATGGTTTTCTATAGAAGAGAAGAAATTATTTTGCCAGGGCAATAATAATTGCGCCGGCTGACATAAGAAGAGCTCCAATTCCGATTGAAAGTGTGAATTTTTCTTTCAAAATAACTGCGGCTAAAATAATTGTCAATACGAGGCTTAACTTATCAATCGGTGCCACTTGAGAGGCTTGACCCAGTTGTAGCGCACGAAAATAAAACAACCAGGAAAGTCCAGTAGCAACACCCGAAAGTACGAGAAATAACATAGAAAAACGTGAGATTGCTCCAAGTTCTTTGAAAGTACCTTGCGCAAAGACAATTCCCCAGGCAAAAATTAAGATCACAATCGTACGGACAGCAGTTGCTAAATTAGAATTAACATTCTTAATTCCTATTTTAGCCAAGATTGCCGTAATGGCTGCGAAAAAAGCCGATAAAAATGCAAAAATAAGCCAGCTCATATTTTATTTTGGTTTGCCGCCTAAATCAACTATAATATCTTTTAATTTCGTTAAATTATCATTAACAATCTCCCTACCTTCTCCTTCAACATTCAATCGAAAAATTGGCTCGGTGTTTGAGGATCGGACGTTAAGTCTCCAATTGGGATAATCAATTGACAGACCGTCTAGATGACTAATCTCACCGTCAGGAAACGTGGAGGTGATTTTATCTAAAACTGTCTTTGTCTCAACGCCTTCAGGGATTACATAGTTAAATTCACCGGATTCATAACTTGATTGTAATTCCTTGACGATTTCAGATAAAGGTTTTTTAGTTTCTTGAATAACCTTAATAACATAAAAAATTGTTCTAATTGCACTTTCTGCTCCGCCAATATCACGGAAATAAAAATGGCCGGAAGATTCACCTGCGAAGATTGCGTTTTCATCATTTAGTTGTTTGGTGATAAGGGCATGTCCAACCGGACAAATTGATAATTTTCCACCAAGTTTGCTTACTACGGAGCTTACATTGCGAAGATAACGGACATCAGCCACAATTTTTTCACCTGGATTTTCCCGTAATAATTCTCTAGCAACGATAGCGGTGATCATGGTTGCCGGAATAATTGAGCCAACTTCATCAATAAAAAATACCCGATCCCCGTCTCCATCAGGGGCGATTCCTAAATCGGCCTTTTCTTTTATGACACGATTTTGTAAATCTTTTAATAAATCAAACTGCAATGGATCAGGCTGATGCGCCGGAAAACTTCCATCGAGATTGAAATTCATCTTAATAAGTTTTGCAGGATATTGTTTAATAATTTCTTCAACATAAAGCGCACCCATTCCATTGGCTGGATCGGCGACGATGGTTAAAGGTCGAATATTTTTTGGTTGAACAGACTTAAATGCATCAGCGACTTCTTCAACAAGAATGGTTGGTTTATCAATAACTGTTCCTTTTTTTGATTGGACAATGAAATCTTGATTAATTGCACGATCCTTAACCTCATTCATCCCGGTATTTTTTGAGATTTTAATAGCTTGTTTTCCTTTTCGGAAAAGATACTTTATTCCTGAATATTCTTTTGGATTGTGAGAAGCAGTAACTTGAATGCCTGCATCATATTGATACTTCATTACAGTAAAATACATGGTTGGGGTTGAACTGAGACCGATGTCAATTACCGTTGCTCCACACTCAACTAAAGTTTTTTTTGCAATTTCAAAAAGCACAGGACCGGAAAGTCGCATATCTCTTCCAAGAACAACGGTCAATGGTTTCGTTGGATTGTCTTTTATAAATAGAGAATATATAGCCCTAATGATGTCAGGAAAATTTTGTTCGTTGATATCTGTAGGGTAAATTCCTCGAATATCATATGCTTTAAAATTTTTTGGATTAATTGTTGTATTCATATTTATAACGTAATTTTTAATTAAGACAGTTAATGATAATTTAAATTACGCATGAAAGTCAAGTTTTGAAAAGCAAATAATATTGTATTTATTGGGAACGTCGTTTAAGATATTGGTAGCCTACGAAATTACGAATCAATACGAATATACGAATATGGATAGAACGAAACAATTGGTTAAAAAGGATTTAATCTATCCAGAGTTAAGTTATAAGATTGTTGGAATACTGTTTGATGTTTATAACGAATTAGGTGGTGGATATAGAGAAAAATATTACCAAAAAGCCGTTAGTTTATCTTTAAAAAAAGAAAAAATATTATTTAAAGAACAGGTGCATGCGCCACTTATCTATAAAGGAGTAAGTATAGGATCAAATTATTTAGACTTTTTGATTGAAAATAAAGTAATCTTAGAAATTAAAGCAGGCGAAAATTTTTTAAGAAAAAATATTACACAAGTATATTCGTATTTGAAAATTAATAATTTAAATCTCGGAATATTAGCCAATTTTACTAAAACAGGGTTGAGGTCAAAACGGATATTAAACATAAAATAGGGTTCTTACGAAATTACTAATTTATTACGAATATACGAATAATTAATTTGTTAAATAAGATTTCTACGAAATTACAAATCAGTACGAATATTCGAATAACTAATTCGTAAATTCGTAAGTTTTATTCGTACTTTCGTAGGATAAATATAATTATGAATCTAAATGAAGCGATTTTACGGTTTTTAGAATACTGTGAGCTGGATCGGAATTTGTCACTCAAGACGGTGAAGATGTATGGGTATTATTTGAATTTCTTTCAGACATGGCTACAAAATAAAGTTCAAAGTGCAAAGTTCAAAGTGCAAAGTGAAAGTGGAAATATCAAAGTTAATGAAGAATCTTTTGATGTGGAAAAGATTACGGAGGAGATGGTGAGAGAGTTTAGGTTGTATCTTTCGCATAATTATAAAAATCCGTATAAAGGCGAATTGAAACGGAAAACACAAAATTATTTTTTAGTAGCTTTACGCTCCTTCTTCAAATATTTAATCCGACAAAAGTTAAAGGTCATTGCACCAGAGACAATTGAACTTGGAAAAACAAGAGAAAGTGGGATAAAGTTTTTGTCTGAAGAAAAATTAAAAGATCTTTTTCATGCAGTTGATACGACAGATATTATTGGCATACGAAATCGCACAATTTTAGAAGTCTTGTTTTCCACTGGACTTCGTGTTTCCGAGCTGGTTGGCTTGAACCGCGATCAAGTGAATTTACGCACAGGTGAGTTTGGTGTGATTGGAAAAGGTGGAAAAGCACGGGTTGTGTTTTTATCGAAAAATGCAAAAGACTGGTTGCAAAAATATTTTGATAAACGCAACGATCCCTATCGCCCACTTTTTTTACGGTACTCTGGACCAAAACCTGATGATGAGTTAAACGATGAAAAACAACGCTTATCAGTACGTTCAATTGAACGGATGATTGAAAAATACCGGATCATGGCAGGTATTCCAATTCGCATTGGTCCGCATGTTTTGCGTCATTCGTATGCAACTGATTTATTGTCACATGGAGCTGACCTACGATCAGTACAAGAGATGCTAGGACATAAAAATATTGCAACAACACAAATTTATACACACGTCACTAACGCGCGGTTAAGAGATGTTCATGAAAAGTTTCATTCGGGAAACCAATAGAGAATTTTCAATGATCATTTGAAAATTTATCATTCCTTGACCGTTAGATATTGAAAATTTATTGAAAATTGATCATTGATAATTGGAATTTATATATGTTAACTTATATAAAAAAAAATAAGCTTACTTTAGTATTACTTGTAATGGTATTACTGTATACCGCCTATTTCTCCTGGTTCACGGTGATGCGTTTTCGCACTCTTCATTCATCATATTTTGATTTGGGGATTATGCATCAAACGGTTTATAACAGCTTTATAGCAATCAAAACCAATGATTGGAGTCGATTTTTAGAACTGACAAACCCTCATGGATTCGAACAAGTAAAACGCATGGCGATACATAACGATATTATTTTAGGAGCGCTAGCAATATTTTATTTTATCTATTCCGGTCCTGAAACTTTATTGATTTTTCAAACAATTATCTTGGCTCTTGGAGCAATTCCGGTTTTTTTAATAGCACAAAAAATAATAAATAAAAATAAAAGCAATTCTTTAATACCAATTGTTTTATCGTTCGCATACCTTATGTATACGCCAATGCAACGGGCAAATATCTATGACTTTCACGCCGTGACAATTGCCACGACAACATTATTATTTATGTATTATTTTTGGTTAGTGAAAAAATATTGGTTGAGTTTTATGTTTTTAATAATCAGCTTATTAACTAAAGAACAGGTGGCTTTGACAACAGTATTTTTTGGAATGTATGTGTTGTACTGTGAAAAAAATAGTCTACGAAAACTACTATTCGGAATTTCAATCATAATAATTAGTTTAATTTGGTTTATTGTTTCAATGAAGATCATCGTCCCATATTTTCGCGGGAGTGTTCATTTTGCCCTTCAACGTTATGGAGGTTTTAGTACGAATTTAATTAAGTACATTTGGCATATAGATACAGCAAGATATTTTTGGTTTTTGCTTGGACCTTTAGCTTTTTTGTCACTTCTCTCCCCTATTATATTAATAATCACAATTCCGGAATTTGCGATAAATTTATTGTCCAATAGCTGGAATATGCGGAATATTATTTATCACTATACTGCGGTTTTACAACCTTGGATTTTTATTGCTGCAATATATGGAATAAATAAGTGCTTAACTAAAAATACAAAATTAAAAATAATTATTCCAATAATTGTTATATTTAGTACTCTATCATTCTCATATTTCAAGGGTCCTTTGCCTTTTTCCCGAGAAGCGGAAATTAATCTTTTTAATTATTCGACTGCAGAAGCGCAGGATATTTCCAATTGGGTAAAGCAATTGAAAAATGACAGCATTAAAGTATCAGCTACAGGAAATTTATCTCCTTTTTTTGCATCACGAAGATATTTTTATAACTTTTCAAAGTATTATTACTTGTCAGATTATATTATTATCCGTCCAAACGAAACTTTTAGATATGCTGACGCTGACAATAAAATAATTACTCCAATCTATCGTCAGTTGCAAAGTGACACTCGTTTTAAGATAATTTATAAAGCAAAGAATTTTGAAGTATACGAGAAAATCATGAAATAAGAAATATGATTTACGATTTATGATTAATGAATTATTAATTAATAATTATTAGGATGATCTCAATAATAATACCGTTCTACAACGAAAAAGAAAATGTCCCGTTGCTAGTGGAGGAAATAGAAAACGTTAGAGAAAAGATTAAGGAAGATCTTGAAGTGATTTTAGTGGATGATGGATCATCAGATAATTTTCAATTATCCCTTCGACAAAGCTCAGGGCAAGCAATAATCAATGATCAAGAAAAAAACAATAATTTAAAACTGATTAAACATAGAAAGAGGTTTGGGAAGGGAAAGGCGTTACAGACGGGTTTAGATCAAGCTAAAGGTGAAATAATAGCATTTATGGACGCAGACCTACAAGATGATCCTCAGGATTTATTAAAATTTATTGAGAAAATCAAAAGTGGTTATGATTTAGTTAACGGAGTAAGAAGTAGTCGCAAAGATTCGATAATTGTTAAGTTATACTCCAAAATTGCTAATTGGTTTTTGAAAACAGCACTCCATTCACAATATTCAGATATTAACTGCGGTTATAAAGTTTTCCGTAAAGAGGTGTTAAAAGAAATTGTTTTTTATGCAAATAATTTTAGATTTTTTCCACTCGCTGTGTATTATCAAGGTTATAAGGTCACAGAAGTTAGTATTAATAATCGGGAACGAAAATTTGGCGTTTCCAAATTTGGTGCAGGAAAGTTATTGACAGGAATTTTTGACACATTAGCGGCTTATTTTATTTTTAGATTTTCTGAGTCGCCAATTCAATTTTTTGGACCCATTGGAGGACTAATCTTTGGAAGTGGGTTTCTCATTTCTTTATTCTTAGTTTTTGAAAGAATTTTTTACAATATGCTTTTGTATCGGCGACCTATGTTTCAGATAGGAATTCTTTTAATCATTGTTGGAATACAAATTATCATGACAGGAATGATTGGCGAACTCATTGTCTTTACAAATAAAAAATCAGATAAAAACAATTCCCTACGAAATTACTAATTTATTACGAATATACGAATTCGTAAATTCGTATGTTTGATTCGTACATTCGTAGGATACCAATATGAATCCAATCTTAGCTCTTATTATTGCTAATCTTATTTGGGGCATGGCTTCTCCAATTTTTAAGTTCGCTTTGGAAAATATCCCTCCGTTTACATTAGCATTCATACGATTTTTTGGCGCAACCCTTTTATTACTTCCTTTTGTAAATTTTAAAGAGATTAAATTATTAAACTTACGAAACTGGATTGACGTGGTTGTTGGATCGGCCTTTCTCGGAATTTTTGTAAATATTTCCTTTTTCTTTCTTGGTTTAAAACTATCCGAGAGTATCAATGCGCCAATTATTGCGTCCGGCGGACCGATATTTTTATTTATTTTCTCAATTTTTTTCTTAAAAGAAAAATTTAATCAACGAATATTTTATGGAATGTTAATTGCGCTATCAGGTGTATTATTAATAATTCTTATGCCACTTTTAACCTCGGGAAAAGGGTTAAGTAATTTTGGAAAATTTGAAGGAAATATTTTTTTTGTAATCGCCACATTTGGTTCAGTGATGTCAACCATAATGATGAAAAATGTACTAAAAAAGATTAGTCCAATGTTGTTGACTGTACTGGGTTTTTCCTTTTCATGCTTTGGATTCTTTCCCTTAATGATGGGAGAAATGAAAAGTTGGAGTTTTTCTCAAATTAATGGTGGTGGTTTGACCGGAATAATTTTTGGAGTATTTTTTTCTTCAGCACTTGCCTACTATCTTTATAGTTATGGACTTTCAAAAATTAAAGCTCAGGAGGTTGGAGTATTTACCTATATTGATCCGGTCATTGCTGTTGCAATTGCAATTCCTCTTTTAGGAGAAGTTCCCAGCATAGAATTTGTTATTGGTTCACTGCTTGTTTTCTTGGGAATTTTGATTGCGGAGAATAGACTACATTATCATCCTCTTCATCGGATAGTAAAGTACTTAAAGTAGAATTATTTAAACGTCATTCTGGTAAGCGAGTGAAACGAGCGCATCCAGAATCAGATTCTGGACAAGCCAGAATGACAAAAAGTTTGGTCTGATAATCTATATAGTTTTATTATTCGTATTAACTCATTTTTACAGTATCAAGGCCATGAGAATGATTCCAAGCGGGATAAGAAGAAATCCAAATTGGGCGACTCCAGCACTGGGAATTGAAGGTGTGATTGGTTTTGCAGTTGCTCCAGATGTTGTTTTCGCGAGAATTATTTCAGTTGGTGTTGGCCATGAACCGGCATGAACAATATTACTAAACGTTCCTTCAGCGCATTCATTCATTGCACGAACTTTAAAATAATAGGTTTTTGTTGTTAATTCTGGACAATCAAAGGTATATGTTAATAATTTCCCCAAATTAACATTGGGTTTTCCTTCACCGTTTGGATTTTCGCCCCAAGAGATCTGATAACCGGTGACGTTGGAAACCTCATTCCAACTAAATTTACATTGATTATTATTGATAATTTCAATTCCAACACCCTGAGGAATGTTTGGAACAACCTGAATACAAGCAGATGATGTTGGTTTAGGTGTTGCTGTTGAACTTGGTGGTGAGGTTGGTGGTATGGTTGGCGGAACGGTTGGAGGTATAGTTGGTGGTACGGTCGGCGGTACTGTTGGTGGGATAGTTGGTGGTACTGTTGGAGGAATGGTAGGTGGAACTGTTGGCGGGATAGATGGTGGGACTGTTGGAGGAACAGTTGGTTCCGTACATGTGTTTCCGGTTTGACAAGTGCTTGTTGAAGTTAGGGTTTCGCCATAATCATTTTTATATGCACAATTAGCGTCTCCGTCAACATTTAATATTGCAAAATCGGTTTGGTATGAACCACATACTTGTTTGCTTGTTGAAGAAACGGAAACTGTGATTATTTTGGTTTCACCGCTTGCAAGTGTGATTGTCTCTTCTACCCCATCAGTTCCACCTTCCCAACAACCGAAATTTCTTTTTAATTGTCCATATGGTTCTTGGCAATAATAGCCTGACTTTGAGTATTTAACCGTATGTGATTGTCCGCTGGTATTTTTTATTGTATAAGTAACAACGTAATTACTAACATCATTTTTTTTTGAAGGATTAATGGGTGTTAGATTAGTTTGAGCCGTTAGATCTTCACATATTGGACTTTCAATTGCCTGAACAAAAGTAATTCCACATTTTTCTTGTCCGGCATAACCTTGCCAAACACTTGCTTTTGCTTTTTCAGAAATCGGTTTTTGTTGAAGATTTATTGAAATTGCCACGATACCAATAACCATTACCAGAATTAACAAAAACATACTAATCAGAAGAAGTAAATTTTTTTTATTACCTTTTATTTTGTTAGCGTTTGGTGAGTTTATAGAAGTAATTTTTAAATCAGGTATTGTGGGTGGCATATTAATTGTATAATTTACTATTAATAATAGATTAAAATAGAACATATGTCAAACAAAATCCTACTCACTGGTGCAGGCGGTTATATTGGATCGGTTTCAACCTACTTGTTATTACAAAAAGGATACGAAGTCGTGGCATTGGATAATTTTTCTACCGGTTATAAAAAGCCTCTTGAACTTTTACAAAATAAATTCGGAAAAGATAAACTAAGATTTTATGAAATTGATTTAAGGGACGATCTTTCGTCAGTTTTTCAAAAAGAAAATGATATTAAAGCCGTTATTCATTATGCAGCGTCATGTTTGGTAGATGAGTCAATGAAGATGCCGGAAAAATATTTTTCTAATAATGTTGGCGGTTCTCAAAATCTACTGGCAAATCTAATTAAATTTAACATTAAAAATATCGTATTTTCATCAACCTGTGCTGTTTATGGTGAAGCAAATTATGTTCCGGTAGACGAAAAACACCCCACAACTCCAAAAAATCCTTACGGAGAATCAAAACGTATGGTCGAGAAGATGATTAATTGGCATGGACAGTTGCAGAGTTTGAGTTATGTGATTTTACGTTACTTTAATGTTTGTGGCGCGTCAGACGATGGTTTGATTGGTGACTCAAAACGACCCTCGGTTCTTTTAGTGCAAAATGCAGTTCGTGGCGCTTTGGGAATTGAGCCCTTTTATTTAACTTGTCCGGTAGTCGATACTCCAGATAAAACACCAATTCGCGACTATATCAATGTCGTTGATTTGAATATTGCTCATATTAAAGCGCTGGAGTATTTATTTAATAATGGTAAAAGTGAAGTAATAAATTTAGGAACAGGTACAGGCAATTCAGTTTTGGAAGTAGTTAATGAAGTGCAAAACACAACAGGAGCTCACTTACAACTTAAAAATTCAACTTCACGCCAAGGAGAATATGCAAAAATGATTGCTAATATTACAAAAGCAAAAAAGATATTAAGTTGGCAACCAACAAGAACAATTAAAGACAGTGTGGAAGCATTGATAAAATGGTACAAAAATCATCCGCAGGGATGGTAAATATCGACGATTCTCTCAGTAACTAATTCACCGGAAGTGATGCATGTTGGTACACCGGCTCCGGGAATGGTTGATCCTCCTACAAAAAATAAATTATCAATCTCCTTGCTTTTATTTGGAATACGAAATCCATTGACTTGAAAAAAATTATGACCTGGTCCAAGAATAATATTTTCCCATAAATTATATTGTTGTCCCCATTGAGCGGGAGAAATGACTATCTCTTCTTCAATTAAAGAACGAATTGGAATATGGTCACGTTTTTCCATTACGTCATAAATAAATTCCTTAAAATTATTTTCGTAACTTGACCACTGTAACTTGGGATCATATCCGCAAACTGGTGCCAAAATAAATAAAACTGCTTTTCCCTTAGGAGCCAGTGATGGTTGAGAAAGAGTTGGTTGTGTCAGGTAATAGGAAAAGTTATCAAAATTAAATTTGTTAATAGAGTTTGGTGTATTTATTAGTTTGAAGTTATCTTCCGGTTGATTAGAAAAAAAGATAGAGTGATGTGAAAGTTTAGGGATTGGTTTTTTAATTCCAAGATTAATTGTAAAGAAAGTGCAGGAATGTTTCATTTTTTTGAATGAATTTTCGGTATATTGGGTGGGAATATTTTTTGGTAATAAATTAATATAAAAATACGCGGCATCACCATTGTTTATAAAAATATCTGCATTAAAATTGTCGGTTTTAGTTGAGACAGAAATTATTTTATTTTCTACAGTATTTAACTTCATAACTTCTTGATTAAACTCAAATTTAACGCCAAGTTCGGATGCTAATTTATAAAATCCTTGAATAATTCCATAAACACCACCTTGAACTTCATATAGTCCCTGTGTAATTTCCATCCAAGTTAAAAAACTATAAGTAGCCAGGGCCTCGCTTGGAGTCATTCCCACAAAAGTTGACTGATAAGAAAATATTTGACGCAGATAATTACTTTTAAAGCATTTATTTACAAGCTGTTCCCATGTTTGCCAAAAGCGTAAATGGTGGAATTTAGATATAACTCGAGGGTCAAAAATATAATCAAACCCAAAAAAACGATTATAATTCCGTCGTGCTAATTTGGGTCCGTGATACATTAATTCATATATTTCTTTCCCGATTTTATTAAACTGATCCAATCCTTTTTCATCTCCTGGAAAAAGTTCGGAGATTTGTTTTCTAATTAAATTTGCATCGGTAGATAATGAAAAAGTTTTGCCGTTAGCAAAAAAAAATTTTGAAGATTCTGTAAGTTTTTTTAGGGTGATGTATTTTTCAACTTTACGATCAACAGAATTAAAAAAATCATCATATATTTCTTTTGCCATAATAAAACTGGCACCGGTGTCAAAAGTAAAGCCGTTATGCTTAGTTTGATTGATTTTTCCTCCAGGTTGATGGCTTTTTTCCAAAACCGTAACATCATATTTATGAAAGGCCAGTTGTATTGCTGCACTCAATCCCCCGATACCGGCACCAATGATCAATACTTTTTTCATTTAAGCTATTATAATATCTATATCTATATGAAGCAAATATCTTCACAGTCAATATTTAAGAAAGCGAGTGTTACTTATTATTATTCCAGTATTTTTTTTCCAAAAGAAGTCCGGCAAGATGTATATGATTTATATGCATTTGTCAGAGTAGCTGATGATTATGTTGACTCTCAGCCAGCAAAAGAAAAACTATTTACGAGATTTTATTCAGAAACTATTCAAGCATTATCCGGAAAAAAAGTCAATAATCCAGTAATAAATAATCTGATAAAACTCATAAAAAAATATCAATTTGATTCAACTTGGATAATCGCATTCTTAGATGCGATGAAAAATGATCTTCACAAAAAACAATATCAAACATTTACTGATCTGGAAAAATATATTCATGGTTCGGCTGAGGTGGTGGGATTACTAATGGCAAAAATCTTATCTCTTCCGAAACAGTCTTATCCATATGCCCAAGCACTTGGAAAATCCATGCAGTTGATTAATTTTTTACGTGATATTCAGGAAGATCGAGATTTGGGACGATTATATATTCCGCAAGAAGATCTTAATCGCTTTAATTTACGAAATTTGTTGATTAACAGTGAAATAGAAAAAAAACAATTTATAAAATTAATGCATTTTGAAATTAAGCGCTATTTTAATATTCAAAAACAGGCTGAAAAAGGATATGAATTTATACCACGTCGTTTTTTATTACCAATAAAAACCGCGTCAGATATGTATAATTGGACAGCAAAACAAATTGATGAGAACCCGTTTTTAGTTTTTCAAAAAAAAATTAAACCGAAGTCATGGCAGGTATTTCGTCAATTTATTTTAAATTTTTTAAGAAGGTGAGTTTGTAACAAAATATATATATGAATTTACAACAGTATGTTGATAAAAATCGTCCGCAATTGGTTAAACATATTCAAAATTTTTTTCGAGAAAAAAGATTATTATTAGACAGTTCTCTTTGCTTTGATCAAGATACTTTAATTAAACTGGAACCCTTTACATTGAATGGAAAATTGCTCCGTGGAGTGCTGCTTTTATTAGCGTACGAAATGCATGGGGGAAAATTAAATAATAATGTTTTTAATGCTGCTGCAGCGATTGAGTTGACACACAGCGGTTTTTTAATTCACGATGACATAATGGATAGAGATAGACTAAGACGTGGATTGCCAACGATTTACGAACAATATCGATTGATGGGTGAAAAATTAAAGACAAAAGACAGTTTAAATTTTGGTCAATCATTGGCAATATGCGCAGGAGACCTGATGTTTTTTATGGCGATGGAATTATTAACAAAAACGATTACCAACAATTTACAGTTGAAAAAAATTCAGGAAACATTTAATTCTATTGTGTATGGAGTTTTGTCCGGACAGATGTTGGATGTTTATTATGGATCTGCGGGACTTGAGCCAACACATCAGACTGTGATGGATATTTACCGTTATAAAACGGCTTTTTATTCGTTTTCACTTCCATTTAAGATTGGCGCATCATTAAGCAATCAAACCGATAAAAACATTAAGGTATTGGAAAAATTAGGAGAATATCTTGGTTTAATTTTTCAAATTAAAGATGATGAAATGGGAATATATGGTGATGAAAAAATAATTGGAAAACCAATTGGATCTGATATCCGGGAAAATAAGAAAACCTTATTACGAGCTTTATTATATGAAAAGTCTAGTCAAGTAGAAAAAGAAAAATTAAATCAATTATTTGGAAAACCAACCGTTTCCAAAGAGGACGTAAATTTTATTATTATGCAACTTGATAATAAAAATATTAGACAGAAGATAAATAATATTTTGAAAACATTGGTCCAAAAAACAGAAAGACTAATAAAAAAACTTTCTTGTGAAGAAAAATACAAACAATTACTTAGAGAGTTAATTGAGTATAATCTCAAACGTAATAAATGAAATTTACATATTTATTTCTTGTTTTATTAATTTTTATTCTTCCACTGGTTGCTGGAAAACTTTATCGGAAAACGCTTTGGCTTGATTGGAAAAAGTATTTAAGATCTGCGATCATTCCAATACTGCTTTTTACTGTTTGGGATATTTTGGTGACAAATTATTTTTGGTTTTTTAATTCACGTTATGTTATTGGCGTATATTTATTTAACCTGCCAATTGAAGAGATTTTGTTTTTTTTCATTATCCCCTACTCTTGTTTATTTCTCTGGATAAACTTCGACAAAAAAATAACGGATATTGAAATCAATATATTTCGTTGGATTTTTTTTCTAATAACATTTCCAATTACTGTAATATTTTTACAGAAAGATTTTTATTACTCTTTTATAGTAGGACTATTATTAATAGTTACGGTTATCTTTGATCATGTGCAAAGAACCTATTTATTTACTAAATTAAAATTTTATCTATTTTTATTACTGGTTCTGCTATTAATAACCATATTTAATGGAATACTCACAGGATTACCCGTTATTACTTATGCTTCGTCCGTAAAAACTAATCTTAATGTTTTTACAATACCAATTGAAGATTATGGATATGGAGTTGTTCTTGTAAGTTTAATAACAATACTTTATCAAAAATCTTTTTCAAAAAAGGAAGAGAATCTTCTTTAAATAATTGTTGCTATAATAACCAAATGAAAAGGTTGTCTTTCGCTGCATTAAAATATCGGGATTTTCGATTATTATCACTTGGATTATTCATATCTCGTATTGGTTCGGAAATGCAAGTTGTGGCAGTGATTTGGCATTTGTACTTACTTACAAATTCGCCTTTATCAATCGGGTACATTGGTTTAGCTCGTTTTATTCCCCTTATTCCTGCCTCTTTTATTGCTGGTATTGTAGCGGATAAATATGACCGGCGAACAATAATGTTGACATCACAAATTTTACTAACATTAGTAACAGTGACGTTTATATTTTTAGTATTTACCAGCCAGATAACACCAATGGCAATTTATATTTTAATTGGTGTGAACTCATTAGTCGCGAGTTTTGACACTCCTGCTCGACAGGCAATAATTCCGCATTTAGTTGAGAAAAAAGACCTACTTAATGCAGTGAGTTTAATGACACTATTTTGGCACACTTCAAAGGTGATTGGACCGGCTTTTGCAGGCCTATTAATTGCCTCAAGTGGGCTGAGTAGTATATATGTTATTAATGCACTGACTTTTACAGCGGTTATTGTTGGTATATTAATGATGAGTAAAAAAGAGTTTGTTGTTAAAGAGATAGTCTCGTTTAATATTAAAACGGTAAAAGAAGGATTTGGATTTATTTATCACAACCCAATAATTTTCTCGACAATGCTTCTGGATTTTATTGCGACCTTTTTCGCCTCTGCAATCACCATGATGCCGTTTTTTGCAAAAGAGATTTTTGCAGTCGGCGCTCAAGGATTAGGTCTATTGTACGCAGCTCCTTCACTTGGATCGATGGTTGCAGGAATCGTAGTAGCATCAATGCGTACGATAAAACAACAGGGGAAATTACTATTGATTTCTGTATTTATTTATGGACTGACAACGGTTTTATTTGCAATCACTCACTCGTTTATTTTAGCCTGTATTTTTTTAATTATTTCCGGTGCCGGAGACATGATAAGTAGTATAATTCGCAACACGCTGCGTCAAGTAATCACTCCGGATTGTTTAAGAGGAAGGACTTCGTCGGTTAACATGATCTTTGTGATGGGAGGTCCACAGTTGGGTGAAGTTGAGGCGGGTTGGCTTGCAAATTTAATTGGAGTGGCACCATCAGTGGCAATTGGAGGTTTTGCCACAATGCTCTCTGTTGGATTAATCGGATGGCTGACTCCAAAACTTCGTCAATATCAAGGAGACTAATTTTGAGGTATAATACTCTTTCTGATAATTATGAAAAATAAAAACCTTTTAACCATATTTGCGATTGTTTTAATAGACCTTTTGGGGTTTGGAATTATTTTGCCGCTTCTTCCTTATATTGCGGAAAAATATAAGGCGAATCCGTTTGAGATAGGAATGCTTACTGCCAGTTATTCTTTTTTTCAATTAATTGCCTCTCCGATTCTTGGACGACTTTCAGATCGCTATGGTCGAAAAAAAATCTTAATGATCTCTCAATTTGGCAGTGCGATTGGATATTTGATTATGGGTTTGGCTGGTAATCTGCCATTGCTATTTGTTTCCAGAATTGTTGACGGTATCACTGGTGGGAATATTTCCATTGCTCAGGCATATATTGCCGATGTGACGGATAAAAAAGACCGTGCCAAAGGAATGGGAATGATTGGAGCTGCGTTTGGATTAGGATTTATTTTTGGTCCGGCATTGGGAGGGTTGCTAGCTAAGATAAGTTATTCAACTCCGGCATATTTTGCTGCTGGAATTGCGATGTTAACTGTGGCAGCGACTTATTTTTTTCTTCAGGAATCCGTTGATGTCAAGGTTGTTACAAAATCTCCTCGAGCAAAATTTAATTTTGCAGAATTAAAACGGGTTTTAAATATCTATCCGATTGGTCTGTTGATTATTGCGTTTTTTTTATTCAATACTGCGGTTTCAATGCAGCAAGGAATATTTGCTCTTTGGACGCAAAAAACCTATAACTTTGGACCGACACAAAACGGTTGGTTATTTGCTTATATTGGAATTATTGTAGTTATAATACAGCTGCGCATATTACCGTTAATCATAAAAAAGTTTCCGGAAAGAACAATTCTACGAACCGCTTTTGTTTTAACAGCAATTGGTCTATTGTCTATTCCCCTTTTGCAAAAACCGGAATTTTTAATATATATTTCCTTATTTATTCTTTCTTTTGGCAATGCTTTTACTAATCCGGTGATTCAATCAATTGCTTCGGAAAATGTTCCTAAGGAAGAGTATGGAGGAACATTGGGTTTTTTACAGTCCGCCGGAAGTTTGGGTCGGATTGTTGGACCGGCGCTGGGTGGTGAAATTTTTCTTCGATTTGGAAAAGACACACCGTTTATTTTGGCAGGTATATTGATGTTTTTACTAGCAGGATATATTTGGAAAAAAATATAATTGATATTGACACTCATTTTGAATAGTGATAAATTAATAATATGAAAAAGCAAAAACTTCCATCGGAAATATTAAGAGAAATGCTACAAGGGATTGAAATATCTGACTCTATTAGAGTAAAAAGTTTTGATATGAAAAAATTTATTAGAGATGCAAGACAAGTTAAAGCAACTTTTAAAAATGAAGATTTACAAGTCTACAGAGGATGTTGACTTCTTAAAAAATGGCATTTTGTTTTTGGACAATAATGCACTAGTGGCAATTATTAATAATGAGGTTGATTTTGCACCTTTCCTGAAAACGATTATTGATAATCAATGCATTCTAATGATTATTCCTTCGATTGGATTTGAATTTTCAAGGACAGACAGTATAAAAGATTATAGCAGGAGAAATGAATTTATTAAGGAATATTTAACTGTGTATCCAATAGAGAGATATATGGAGAAACAAATAGCGAAATTAAAAGAATATATTTTTGTTATTCAAAATATTATGGGAAAAATAAGTTATTCAGACTTTTTACTTTATTGTTGTTTATATTTATTTCCAATAAATGGGTTTGTAATGACTGAAGATCACCATCATTTTTCTACAATCCTCCTCGAGAGAAAAATATTATTAACAACAGATGATGATAGAGAAACAATAAGAAACTTAGCAATTTATGGATTCAATAAAACCAAATACGAAAAAGCTGCACAAAATATTCTTCGGCATAAATGAAACGAATTTTCGATAACAAACTTGTATAATTAATAAACTTGCGGGATTAGTTTAATGGTCCCACAAAAGCTTTCCGTTCCCGAGGGCTACGTCCTCGCGTCACGGTATCGCTTTAGCGGGACGAGCAGAAGAGATATTAAAGTTTAAAAATAATTTATAATTAAGTGTTTTTGTAATCGCGGGATTAGTTTAATGGTCCCACAAAAGCTTTCCGTTCCCGAGGGCTACGTCCTCGCGTCACGGTATCGCTTTAGCGGGACGAGCAGAAGAGATATTAAAGTTTAAAAATAATTTATAATTAAGTGTTTTTGTAATCGCGGGATTAGTTTAATGGTAGAACGAAAGATTTCCAATCTTTCGGCAGGGGTTCGATTCCCCTATCCCGCTCAAGATTGCGACTTGTCGGGGCGGCACGAAGTGCCGCCCAATGAATCGGCAGGTCACAGTCAACTATTTTGTTTTTTAGGGTTAGGTTCGAGCCGGTCTTTTTTAGAAACTCTCTTTTTTCAAAAAGATTTTTATTATCCGATGCGATTTTGTCAGCTTCTGAAGCTGTGTTGAAGAATTCTCTCATAGGTTCGAGCCACTTATTTGGTGATTGTTCAAGAGTTGATATTCTTTGTTCAATTGTCTTCTTGGAAGAAAAAAGATTTTCTTTCTTTTTCAGGTAGTCTTCACGGGAAACAACATTGTCCAAGTAGGAGTCTAAAAGTTTACCCAACTTTTGGTTAATGTTAAGTAAATCTTTTTTGAACTCTTGAACAATCACCAACACTTCTGACCTAATTTCATGTTCGTCAGCATTTAGTCTTTTTATTAGCCAATCATAGTCAGAAGTGGACAAAGAAACTTTTTGAATATGATCGTTAAGTTGATTTGTTAAAATCTCTTGACGAAGGAAGGGCTGAAGGCAGGTGGTAAACCTACTTTTCTTGGTACAGCGGTAGTAGATAAACTGCTGTCCTTGATTTGTAGATCTGTAATATTTGAGACGTTGTTCGGCCGTTATCATCATGCCACACTCGCCACAGCGGATAAGGCCAGTGAACGGAAAGTCAAGAGATTTTATTGGATAAACGTGAGTCCTTCTTTTGATAACAACTTGCACGTCGTCAAAAAGTTTCTTTGTAATAAGTGGCTTGTGGATTCCTTCATAAATTTCTTTGTTAAAGCGAAAATACCCAAAGTAAAAGGGGTTTGAGAGGATAAAGGTGACTCGACTTTTGTGAATTAATTTATTACCTTTGGAAATGATGCCTTTACTTTTTAAAAAGAAGCTTAAACTTTCAAAAGTTGAGTCACCTTTGGAATATATCTCAAAAAGTTGCCTTACAATTGGAGCGACTTTGGGATCTATGATAATCTTTTTGTTTAATCTATCGTTTAAGTATCCCAAAGGCGCTTGACCTGGACATTCGCCACGTCTCACCTTTTGTCTCAAACCCCTTTTGGTATTTTCGCTTAAGGAATCCACATAGTATTTGCTTTGACCAAAAGCAATTGATAACATGAAAAGTCCCTGCGGTGTGTTTTGAAACCAGAAAGTCGGGAACTTTAGATCGGAAAGTATATTTCTATCGAGTAAGTAGACGATTTTTCCAGCGTCAACTGCGTTACGGGCAAGTCTATCCGGGTGCCAAGCTAATATTCCCTGAGCTTCGCCTGCCTCAATTTTGCCCATCATTTGGTTAAACACTTCCCGACCTGGAACTTTGGCAGTTTTACTTTCGATGAAAACATCGGTAATATTTAATCCTTCTTTTTGGGCAAAATCGCGAAGCTCATCAAGCTGGGCTGGGATAGACAGCAGTTGACGCTCTTCATCGTCGGTCGACTTTCTGGCATAAAGAAAATATTTTTGACTTTTCATGTTATCTGTTAAAAAAATGTCAATGAAATGCAAAATAATCTTACGAAATTGGTTACAATTTACAATACCAATTTTGATTTAATTACTATGAAAGTACGTACTAAGTATTGATGAGATAACGGAGAGCCACTTATCAGACATTTTTTTAACAAAACAACAAGAGTTGTTTAATTGCTTTTGGTCAAACCCCGCCAAAGGCGTGGGAAAAGATAAAATCGCATCCTCCCGCCTTAAGCGGGAGAAGAAACAGGCATTAGAATAAGCGGACAATATAAATCTTTTTGAAAAAATCAAAAATACGAAGTATCAAAATAGTTGACTGTGACCTGCCGTTTCATTGGGCGGCACTTCGTGCCGCCCCGACAAGTCGCAATCTTGAGCGAATATATAATTTAGCTCGAACCTATTTTATCAAAAATTCTTAAACCAAACAATCAAGACTTTATTATTAAAGATTGCGATACTTCGCATGTT